>ENA-UOUE01000037-UOUE01000037.1-compost-metagenome-genome-assembly--contig:-NODE-37-length-89739-cov-6.142357_pt1 | contig 89739 bp, 50 predicted proteins | sample MGYA00238146_ERZ747223 | MGnify/ENA primary metagenome ERZ747223 (study PRJEB28781, sample SAMN06268865) | compost metagenome | isolation source: single cell | place: USA: California, Emeryville, Joint... | reverse complement strand
CCGGTTGAGAGCGTTGAGGTGTAAAAACGAGTCCGTGCTGCTAATTAGAGGTTTCAACATATTGATCTAAACTATTTTTTGAATTCATCGATGGAACAAAAGCTTTGTACTCATACTTTGATCATCTCCTCTGTGTCTAACGGTGAATTTAGATATTCGAAAAAAAACAACTCAGATATTGAAAGCTAAGCTGTCAAGTAATATCACAACAAAAAAAGAAGGAAATCATGACTCGTTAGCCCTTCCAGAGGCACAACTAATAAATGCTTTAGCTCCCGTCGGCCTTTGAAATAATAATTATTATTATCTATTCCAGAAGACCGGAACCAACTTCGAGTCTGATACTTCAAAAATCACGGATCATGTAGATTAATGTGCAATATGGAGTTTAAGGAGCCCAAAGAGATAGAAAGTAGTTTTCAGTAGAACGTTGCATTGCTATAAATATGGGAAATATGGTTTGATCCCTAAAAATTGAGTCTATAATATGAGGTGACAACTTCCAATGTAAACAATGGGATCCAAAAAGAATATCGAATAGATTATGAAATAAATGAATACTCATCATTTTTATTTGATAGTATTCGGATGATCAATCTTGGAAATTATTTATTGATTCAAATATTGCAAAGATTTGAAATCCACCTTATATCTTGCTGGATGCATCCAAATTTAGGAGAACTTTGAAACTTACATTTGAGTGTTGAACTAAGATTAATAACTAAAATTGATATGAAGACTTATTTAAAAAAATGTTTTCCCTTAATTACTTTGAGCTCAAATTCACATGCATATCCTAAAATTCGTACTATTTCTGAAAAGATATATGATATTTCTTTAGAAGGAGTTATACAACTTCTACAAACAAGTAGGAAATGGATAGAAGAAAACTCAGCCTTCAGCTTTTCGAGAGAAAGAGACAAAAATTTTTTCTATTACTTCAAACTAGGCATTGCCAATTTAATGAGCTCAGATAAGTGAGAGATTATCTCTGTAATTTTCAAGCACATGTTGTGTATTGTATTCTCAACAAGAAAATTATAACGACTTTTAACAGGGGTAAGGTCGTCGTGCATACGAATGAAGAGCTTGTCCGCCAAGCTCTTTCCGCCAACCCGAACCAAATCAAACTAAAAATTTAAGAAACGGTTATCTCTTTCTTTTGGGTCATCAAGAATAAGTTGCAAAATCATCAAAAACTTGGAGTCTAGCAAATTTTATTAGAGTTTCTGCAAAAACATTTGAGAGGAGAACATAAACAGTCTGAGGTTTTTTCACAGTTAATATTTATATGCTTATGAATAATACAACAAAAACGACCTAAGAAACAACCGAAACCAGATATATTAATAAATCTAGGTTTCAGGAACAGAACATTTGTTGTACAGATAATGTTTCTAAGGTTTCCTTAATACACGAGGATGTCTCCGTATTTGAGATTTCATAATTTTTTCCCTAGAAAACACTTCCTTTATAACTCCTTTTTTTTCATGCAATCGTAGTGGGGAATTCCAGTGCTGAAATTCTTTCTTCGCAGAAATCAAGGCTTCTTCTGCTTTTTTTTCAGGATATCTGGTCAGGTTCGTCTGGTCATTAGAATACTTATGGCTCTCGAATGGAATATAAACAGTCTTGTCTGTTTTCTTCGATTGAAGATGGGATTTGCAGTCTTGAGAACCCCTTCTTGAAATTTCTGCCTGAAGCAGCAAAGTGTCAAAGTGATTACGGTGAGTAGTTGCTTTTGTCTCTCGAGCCTCTGCAATTTTAATTGGAGGTAGAATGAGTTTTTTCGGATGGTTCTTGGCAGAAATGTCTGATATTTCAGAGCGTCGAATGGCAGCCTGCTCGATGACCCGGTCAGGGCTCAACCGTCTTAATTGTTTAAGATATTCGTTTTGCATTCTTTGCAGGAATTCCTCTTCCCTTTCAGCGGAACGCTGTCTTTTATAACTGGAACCTTTATGAAAATAGACAAGATTTTCTTTGTTATTTGCATGGGGTTGCAGGACAAAATTATTTTCATGACTGATTTGAATTTCATCTGCGCTCTGCACACGAGTGAAAGGGAAATCTATCCGTACTTTGCCATCTTTTTCAGCATTGTCCTGTTGTGTTAAGAGAGGTGGATCTTCTGTTAGTAATCTTGTGCAACGGTGTATATTGGCACGCTTGAAAACTTCGTAGTTAGGCTTGAGAAACTGACTTCCGCCTACTGAATGGATGCTTTGAAGTGTTTGACATGTTCCGATCAAATTTGAATAGCAAAATTCCAAATTCTGAGGAATATGAATATCTTGAGTATGTTTCAGCAAACTAGGATGATTTAGTAACTGATCGCAAGAAGGACGCTGTACTGGATTGGTTCTCAGACATATCGAAATGATATTATAAAGTTCCGAAGAGAACTTCAACGGAATTCGATCAAACGCCCCTTGCACTACTTTCGTATAGAGTTCATGTGCATTCTTCGCTCTGAAAGGAGGTTTAAGGGCAGCCATCTCATATATTACACATCCAAAAGACCAAATATCTGACTTAGTATTATAAGGCTGACCTCGCCATACTTCTGGTGATGCATAGTATGGTGTGCCTGCTTGGGTTTGTGCAAGACTGCTGTGTATTATTTTAGCCATATTAAGATCACCGATTTTGATGTGCCGTTTCGAAGTCATGAAAATATTAGCGGCTTTCAGATCTCGATGGAGGATTTTTTTTTCATGCAAGGCCTTCAGACCTTTTAGTATTTGAATAAGAAATTGCCAGATTTCTTCTTCTCTCAGGGAGCAGTTGCTCCTTATGTTTTCTTCAAGCAACTTTCGCAGGTCACCGGCGGAAGCCAATTCCATGATGAGATACAAAGTCATAGAGTCTCCATCGAAAAAAGCTTCTTTGTATCCGATCACATGAGGTGATTGCACTGAAGCCAAAATTCGCACCTCATTTAGTGCATTTTGTTTCTCTTTATCAGTCAGGAGGCTCATATTGACTTTCTTCATTGCATATTCCTGTCTGGTGCTGATACAGCAGACCTTCCAAACGGTTGAAAATGCGCCTGTACCCAGTTTGTCAATTATTTCGAAGTTTTTAATGCTCATCCTTCAAGAGATACTTCAGCAGTGATATCACAAATTCTGAGTTCTCTCTTTTTTTTCGTTGGTAAAGAAAATACTCACGGTTCAGTCGTATTAGGCAACTGATTGAGAGTTCTGTTTCGAAAGACTGATTAACTCTCAATTCAGCAGGTTAATTGATTTATTCTTTTGGAATAACGATTTTCCAACTGTTCGGGGCAACGATAGGACGATTTACTGAATCTCTAATTTTTTCCCGATAAACTCAATTAATTATTTATTTTCAAATGAGTTTTGTTTGATTCAAACGGACATATAAAGCTTAAGTGACATCTCATCTCCTAAAGTTATTATTTAGTGTCTTAATTTCTTGCATTCCATTCGACGAAGTTCCTAGTTCAAGCTTTTTCTTCCAATCAGTTCAGTCAATATCTTTGCTTCTGAACTCTTTTACTGTACCAAAAAGGAATTGAGAACGTCATGATGCAGTCAATTCTAGAAAGTAATCAAGATCAAAGTTTGTGCATCACGGAAATAGCAACGAACATATTCCTAACATTTAATAGTCAAGCAATCACACTTTTCAGTAGAATCAAAAAAATGTCATATTATTCCATTTATCATTTCTCATTTCTCGTGGGCTGATTTGACAACTCCCTCATTGCATCTTCTTTTTTTGGTTTTGTTTTGTGTATGCTCAGGTTCTAAAGAGTCCTATTAGGATGATTTGACACAATAAAAAATTCATTTAGACAAATTCCTTGAATGGATGTTTTGGTTTTGAAATTGAATCAGCACTCACAGTAATTAAAATCACAGAAATAAGAAACTAAAGATCTTCAAAAAAAAAAAATGGACGACGAATTTACCAAAAAATTAGAGCAGATGGATAACCAGCTCCAGGCGAGAATGGGAAATCAAAGACAACCTCCTCCCAACCAGATGGCACACAAAATTTATATCGTAGCAGCTATCAACCAAGTTTTAGCGACACCATTCTATCGAGTTGGTTCTCTTCTGCAGACACAAGCAGTAAATGACACTTTAAAAGAGAAGTACACAGGAGTTATAGATTGCTGTCGTCGTATCGTATCTGAAGAAGGGGCTTCTAAGTTTTTCAAAGGAGGTCTCGCAGCTTTTCTCAAAGCTCCGTCTTCATTATTCCTCACAACAAACCTCAAAACTAGCTTTGGACATTATAACAGTTCACTGCAAAGATTCTTGGGGATTCTTGCCATTGAGAACCTCGTATTTGTTCTGCATTACCCTCTGGAATTCACCAGAATTCGTTATGGAGCTCAAGTAATCTCAAAGAATAAATTGGACGCAATGTTTTTTAGAGGTCATATTGACTGTATTCAGAGGATAGTGAAACTTGAAGGGGCGCAAGGATTATATAGAGGCTGTCTCACTGGAGTTATTATGCGATGTGTTAATGATGGGATCGTAAAAGGAATAATGGCACTCCAGACGAATCGTAAGCTGGATATAAACACTCGAAGCAATATCCTCTTAGCGTCAGTGCTCATGGGATTTCTTGCAAGTTATCCGTTCCAACTGATTTCAAGCCAATTTGCGATGACGAGCGGACTCAAAGAAAAGCCCTACACAGGAATTTTAGATTGTATGAATAAAATCTATCAGAAAGAGGGGATTTTCGGATTCTATCGAGGATTCTCAATATGGGCATCATTCTGGGTATTTATGGTGGCTGTGGGAAAGGCAAAATATTTCATGACTGGAAAAAGACGCAATCCATAAAGCTTTGATATATGTGATTATATGTCTCCAGTAAAATCATTTGCCTTAGCAATCTGTAAATAAATAGACATTTGTAATGAAAAATGCAGAAAGACTAAGTATTGCGACAAGGAAATGGTACCGGAGTAAATAACCTAACACAATTCTTCGAGGATCAAAGAGTTATTATTTGTACTAGTCTGCTAGTGAAGTGACAAACGTTATTTTGAGTTCGGATCATGGGAAATCTATGATTTATAGTTGAAGCGATTGTGAGCAAACAAAATAATATGTTGTTATACTACTCCATAATGTAAAATCAAAAACAAAAAGGACGAATTCGATGAAGAAGCGAAATTATTTTGACTTTCAAAATGATTAAAACCTAATGTACATATAGTTCCAACATTCTTCTACTCGTAGTAACTTGAACTCCAATAAATGATAACGATATCAAGAAATACACTATTTATTTTAACGGGGCTAGTGAGTTTGAACTTCCAGTCCTCGACAAGACTACGTTTATATATCTTCTGACATTGAATCTAGAAGCAAAACACGCAATGCACAAATGTGCTCCTGACCTCAAGACAGTAAGCATAATGCGTGGCTCGAAATCAAAAATAAGGTGTGTAAAGCAAAAAGTACATACAAAATTTTTCGCTTCAAACGAATCTTGCGAAGCTGATAAAATTCAAAATTTAAAATTTGGCTTTGTACTGTTAGTCAGAAGTTGAAATCCAACAACAGTATTGCAAGGCTTAAAAGCTAAAATAATATGAATCGTTCCTTGAACGTTAATTCTAATAATCGAGAAGAAATAATGTTAGGAGAAGGAGCAATTGACCGACAGCAAGCACACGCCAAAACGACCTTTATTGCTGATGGGATCGAAGCTGAAATAGAAAACTGTTATCTTCAAAAATCTTTGTATATTTATCCGTTCCTTCAAAATGTGGAACCAAACGAAGTAAATCACACTGAGGTTATAGAGATGCAAACATTACTTTTCATAGGAATTGCGAATCATTTTGCCAGCATGGGTCTCAGCTGAAGCATTAAAAGTGGTTTTGCATTACTTAAAGACAAATGAACTTGACTGTACAATTGATTATACGAATCAAACTCTCATTCAAAGGCTGCTCTGGCTCACTGACTTTCTTCAGATTGATGAATTGCAGTCTCTGCTTCTATGCGAAAGAATTATCCCATCCCTCAATGCTCAAAATTGTTTGCTTTTTCTTTCAGAATCATTCAAAAAACTCAAAATCGCCGAGGATTCCTCTGAGCTATGGTACAAACTGTTTAACAAGTCCATAGAGAGCCTGGCGAAACATCTTGTTTGGAATATCGAAAACAAAAAAGCTGAATTGCTTGAGACGAACGATAAGATTCTGGAAGAAGTTATTGAGAGGGCACTTAAATTTGCGAGCTATATGGGAGATACAAATCAGCAATCAATCATTAACCTCTTCCTTGAAACCCAAAATTTGAAGGATCCTCTCGAGTGTCTCGCTCAACAGCACGAAAAAATAATTGCTAAAAAATTCCTGAGTAAGTTGAACTTATTTCAAACAATGCTAATAAGTGATAATTCAGATACAGAAAGCCCAAACATAAGCTGGAAACTCAAGAATCTTTCTCAGATTACCACTAAAGAAACCGCAATCTTCAAATTTGGAGGGTTTTCTTGGAAACTCATTGCAAAACCAAAGACTGTGTCTAAAACCAATGAAACTAAAATTCTTGAGTTATATCTTAAATATGAAAGCCCTACGGACGTAGTTACCTTGAACGAGACAGATGGATTCAGTAAACTGTTTCCTGGCTACAAAAAATCGGGAACTATTCGTTCAACCCACAAATCTAAAGAAGGGAACTTTGAAGAACTAGACTCATACCCTCGAAGCGGATTTCTAAGCGTCTCATATAATATCAAAGTTAACGGGCAATTAGTGAAACAACAAACCACAATTCGGAGCTGCTTAATACAAAATTCTCCATTCATTCTGCTTAGTTCGCTTCGTTTAGAAGAAGACAGTTTTTTAAACGAGAAGGAAAGCGAATTTACTATCTTCCTGAATCTCGAGTTTGTTTACTCTTCCCTTTTGTTGCATATCTTCAATAATATGGAAACTTTTACAAAGAATGGGAAAATTGGATTGATAAAAGGGAATGACCTTTCTGTGATTCTACGAAGTATGGGGCCAAATGTCCAATCTTGGAGAACAGGGATCGAGTTGGTTCAACGCTGGAGTAAATCTCATCACCATTGGAATAATAAATGACCTTTTTAAACATAATCATAGTGAATGAGAGTCCAAAACCAACTCAAATTGACCTTGAAGATGTTTTCGATGCTTTTGAATGGCAACATATTCAGCCTGATCAGCTCTCTGCTCTCAAGAACAATAAAATATTGTCAGAGTATGAATCAATAAAAGCCAGAATTGAATCCGAAATCCACAAAAAAACACCTCAAGGTAAAATTTCTCTCTTCTCCAAAAATATTGAGTTTTTATACGAAAATATGCAGTGACTTATGCCAGGAATTATAAACACTATTCCCGAGAAAATAGCCCTCGTGTGTATTCGGGACGAGTTAACAATCAAAATCTGTTATTGAACAAAGATTTCTCCATAGATCAGAAGGGAGCTGTTGACAATTCAAGAGGATATAATTTAAATCAAAGTGATTTAAGTTCTCATCTTGGTAATATTTGCAAAGGAACCGGAGGGTATCCTCCGAAATTCGAACAAGACATCTCTTTTTCTACTATTTCGAATATTCCTGCGAGTATTTACGACGATACGCTTTTATCACGAAATGTAGTGACAGAAACTAGTTGCATAGCCGATACTTTCGATATTGACCTCAAACCTCGAGAAACTGACAACAACAAGAAACAGGAGTTAATAAGCACTTTCAATAGGAAGCCTTCAGTTCCTGTCACGCCTGAGAAAAAGGCGAAAATTGTAGAATCAGCAGCTGGAATCCTTGGCTCAAGCAAGAACTCAGCCAACAAAGCTATGGGCTCAAATCAGATTCCACCAACAAACTCAAAAATAGATGAGTGTGCTTTAGCAATTCCTCAGGAGGAAATTGGAAATGATTTAAGAGAACGGCTCGCTTCCAGAAGTACACAAAACCATTTTTCAGCGTCGCTGCTAAGACCGAGCTTGGGTTCACAGTCTCATATGAGTCTCAAGACAGCGAATTTGGCAAACAATCAAAAGTTAATCCAAAGTCCTCCTCTGACTTCACGAACTTTAACGAATTCAGTTGTCAACACCAGCTTCCAGAATTCAATGCAGAATGAAAATATTCATCCAGAAGATCCCTATAAGCTCGAATGCATGAATCGTGTTGGTGCAGGAAGTAGTTCCAGAAATTTGAATTCTCTTCAATCAAATCATGATCACACGTTTGCTGCAGAAATTTTGAGTCCTAACACAAGGAAGGTTGTGTCAATTGGTGCAGTAAACAGCCCTAATTTAAATGGGATCCCAAAAAATGACTCTGAACTACTAAAGTCACCTTATCAGCAACCTCCAAACAAGTTAAAGAAATTGCGAGCTGGTGCCAGTCGACAGTCCTCTCAAAATTCAAGCATTATCCGAGAGACGTCTGACGAGCGGGGCTTTATCCCTACAGCGAATCGATCAGCTGGGACAGCAAATTTGGGACTCCCACCAACACAAATACAGAGATTTAGCCAAAGTCCTCAAGGACCATTTACATCAAACTCGTGCTCTGCGAAAAAACTTTCCGAGAAAATGAGTTTCAAGAATTCTGTAAAGAACCTCTCAGGTAGTATACAAAAAAGTAACGAGAGAGCTTCAGTAAATTTGATCCAAGCAAACACACCTAGAAGCAACGAAGTCACACCGTTCTGTCTGGGACAAAACCAACCGAAGGCAGCAAGCGAGATTTATTATGCAGAAAAACCCTCTAAGAACGAGAATGGTGGAAGAAATTGTACTCTTGACAGCAGTTATGAATCACTCGAGACTCTTGGTGAACCAAGTTCTCGGAGATTGTTGAACACAGTATCATCAAATCTGCCATGTAAAGAAGAAAATGCTAGCTCCCAAAGACTTCCTGATTTAGAGCAGGCCAGAATTTCCCATCTCCAAGAAAAAAATACGATCCCCATTGTTCCATTAAATAAACCAGCAAAATCGCTAAAAATTAATATGGCAGAAATACAAGCAAATAATTCTCTGATTGGTAAATCATTTTCTATTGCTTTGAAGGATCTAATTAATCTAAATTAGACTTATCGAAATATGTATATTTTATTGCTCAGTTAAAAGCCGAGAAGGAGACAATTCATGACGTGTTCCGGGAGAAGCTCCAAGAAGAAATGAAGTTGAGAAAAGAAGAGATCATAAAAAGGATTCTCCCAAAGCAATACGCATAAATCGGCTGAAATCTAAGCTTCTGATAGTCTCTCAATGTGACAATTATTTATTTTGTTCAAAGGAATTTTGAACCTCTCATTGGTTTTTATCTTGATCACAAATAGTTTGACTTGAATCGCTAAGAATTGGGCTGTTGCATTAATTAAAGATACAACTAGAAACAATTCTATGATGTTGAGGCTTGTATTTGTTTATATCAGTTTGATTAATGTGAAAGAAATTTTAGTATATATTTTATTGAAAAATCTGCTATTGAAATGATTCGTGACTCACTAGTGGATAAAATCGCTCCACCAGTTGTTCCTATCCAAGAAGCACCTATTCTTTATCTTTGATTTTGAGACTTCAAATATTCTGAAGATTTTCTGAAGAAGTGAGAGTTGAAGAGAATACACATGCTTTCCATCTAAGTACTCCAATCTGCAATTCAAGCAAAGAAGTTATATTTTTCAGATCGATCTCTTGAGATTTCTGAAATTAATTGCTGTTGGTTTTATATTTTATAGTTGCATGTTGAATTTTTCGTTTTGAAGTACAATTTTTCAACTTCGAACGAGTAAAATTTTATATCAAATATACTGAGAGAGTTAAAAATTAGATCGATATTTTATTGAGATTTAGCCTGCAGAAATTCAAATTCAAAATCTTTATTGCATCCAAGATCAATAAATATTATCTAAATCGTAGCCAACTTGACAAACAATTTGAGCTTAAGAAACTCTAAACATGCCGATTGATAAAAATGCTGATAATATACAGGTCATGGTTCGAGTTCGGCCCCTCAATAGCCGAGAGAGATCAGAAGAAGCAAAATCATGTATAACAGTTGATGAAGAAACTCGAACCTCTCTAGCTATTGACTGCAAACCTGATCAAAAGATCTTCTCTTATGATTGGATTGGAGGCGAAAGTACTACTCAGCAGATGATTTTCGAGGTTGTTGGCATGCCTATGGTTGCAGCCTGTCTTGAAGCCTTTAATTGCTGTATATTCGCGTATGGTCAAACTGGTGCTGGCAAAACTTTCACAATGCAAGGAAAAGGTCTCGAACCCGATAATAATGATATAGAGAGTCGGGGACTTCAACCTCGAGTATTCGATTATATTTTTCATCGAACGAAAGAAGAAACTGAAAAAGACCCGAACCTTCAGTATTTGATCAGTTGTTCCTATCTCGAAATTTACAATGAGCAGATCTTGGATTTGGTATACCTCTCTTCCTCTAAAATCATATAGTCTAATAATGCATGCTTTTTCTTTAAAAGCTCGATCCTTCGAATACTAACTTGCAGATACGAGAAGATTTGAAGAAAGGAGTTTATGTCGATGGAGTCAGAGAACAGATTGTCACTAATTCAGATGAGACGATTGAACTTTTGCGCCTGGGTGCACAAAACCGTCATGTAGGTGCAACTAAAATGAATTTTGAGAGTTCGCGATCCCATTCCGTGTTCTCAATGAATATCGAAAGCAAAGTAAACTCTGCGTGTTATGCGACTAATTTAATATAATACATATCTTTCTTTAGAGAACTTTGAACGGAATGATTCAAGTTAAGAGTTCGAAATTCCATTTTGTGGATCTTGCAGGATCAGAGAGACAGAAATCAACAGCAGCAAGCGGGGAGAGGCTCAAAGAAGCTGCAAATATTAATAAATCTCTGACGGTGCTGGGAAGCGTGATAAACTCTTTAGTTGAAATCGCAGAAGGAAAACAAAGGCACGTGAGATATCGTGACAGCAAGCTCACCTTTCTTTTGAAAGATTCACTGGGAGGCAACTCAAAAACGTGTATCATAGCAAATGTCAGCCCTGCGAACTCTTCATTTTCAGAGACTCTCTCAACCTTGAAATTCGCGCAAAGAGCCAAACAAATAAAGAATAAAGCTTCTGTGAACGAAGAAGCATCAGGAAGTGTTGATAGCTTGAAGAAAGAGATCAAACGGTTAAAAGAAGAACTGACAGCAGCTCAAGCTGTAGTAGCGAGTCTGAAAGAAAATGGAGAGAGGTTTCATTATCGCTCTCCAAAGTTGACTCCCCAAGGATTTGTTATGAATGAGAGACAGATTCTTGAGCAAAATCAGCGAGCCCTTGAGATCGAAATCGCCTATAAACAAGCTATGGACTCACTCATAGAGAGCCAATTGCTCCAGCAAACGGAACTCGAAAAAGCCAAAGAAAGTGCAGAAGTTATGCGAAGTGCTGTCGAGTTCTTCACAGCCAACGAAGTTCATTACCGAACTATAATACGAGGACAAGCTGAAAGAATACAGCGATTAAATTCCATGATAGAATCGAAGCACATTGATTTCGACATGCATCTAAGGAACGAAATTAACAGTACCCAGCTTGAAAATGACCAACTTAAAGAGCTCCTCATGAACATGCCCTTGGTGATGCGTGTTTGTGATGAAAATGTGATGCTTAGGCAACTTCTCGACGATTTTGAAGGTGAATCTAATCCAAATTCATCGTCTTCTGTAGTTTCACAGATTCAAGATAGTGTTTTCCTGCTGAAAGAATGGGCGGCCAAGCTTGAAGTAAGAATTTGTCTGATTATAAACAGTAGGCTAACATCTGAATACATTTAGGAAAACATCAAAGAAAGGAAATTCATCAGTGAAAAGCTTGGAAGAATGAGTGTATTTAAAGGCTTAAGTTCCCCTGAAAAACATCAAAAAATGGAAGAACAAATAAATTTTTTGACCCAACAGCATGAGCACCAACAAGAAATGCTTCGAATGGAACTTCAAAATTCTAACTTTGAGTTGAAGGAAGCAATTCGTCAACTATCAAACGAAAAACAACGAGTCGAGTCTATGATCAGAGAGAAAGAAGCCCTCATGAAATCCAAGCTGACGGAGCAAGAATCCTACGAAAAGAGAATATCGAACCTGCTCAACTCATTTGAACAGTTACAACAAGACAAGAAGCTGTCTGACAACCACCTTGAAAACGAAATCTCAGAGCTGAAGTTTAAGCAAGTTCAAATTCTGGAGCAGCTACAGAAGGCAGAAAACTCCAACCAAGACCTCAAGGCTACTTTGCAGGAAATAACAATTGCCAAAGAATTCCTCGAACAGAGTAAAGCCACACTTGAGAATGATTTCAATGCTGCTCGAACAAAATTTGTGAGCGAAAGGACAGAATTACAAACAGCAGTCAACGCCTTGGAAGGAAAAATTTTAGATTTGACAACTTCGCTCTCAACTTCGAAGGATGAGGTTGACAGACTCACGAAACAAATAGAAGTATTGTTTGAAGAGGCCAACGCCGCCGCATTGACGATTGATCAACTCAGTCAGGAAAATTGCACACTTCTGGAGAAAGCTGACCTCTTAGAATCAGAGAAAGCACAGAAAGTTATTGCCTTAGAGAAGATAATAACACAAGCTGAACTCTTGAAAGAGGAAGCAGAAGCTGAAAATAATAGACTCAAGGAAGAACTAGACACAACAAAGCAGACCCTAGCGTTTATGACTGATGAATCAGAGAAGAAGGTTAGTGAGTTGACTCTGCAACTGAAAGGTCTGAATAGCACTGTAAAACAATATGAAAAATCAATAAAAGAGAATGATTTGACAATTGCTGCCCTCAAGGACGAACTCTTCCAAATGAAAAAAGAAGACTCTATTTACAGTGTTGCATTGAGAGAAAATCCCCTACTTAGAACGAGAATAGGAGAGCTTGAACTAGATCTTGAGAATCAGGTCAAAAAATCTCAACTACTCGATGAGGAGTTGCAAGAGCTTCAAGGAATGTATCGCAGAATTCACAAATCAGAGGAAGACTTCCGAAATGCCTACCACGAAATGAAAGAAGAATACGACAAGCTTAGACAAGAAAATGAAGCTAAAACTTCAGAGCTCCAGCAAAAAGAAGAGATTATTAGAAGCCTAAAAGAAAATATTGAAGAGAGAGTAAACGAACTGAAAATCACAAAAGAAAGTGCAGAGGCAAAATATGCTGAATATGAAACTCGTCTGCATATGCAAGAAACTGTTCAAAACCAACTAAACATACAAATTAGTGACTGGCAATCGAAATACAACACACTTTCGATCGATGTTGAAGCAGAGAGGAGAGCCTCCGAAGAATTAAAAGAAGCTCTGGAAAGCCAGGTCCTCACTTACACTCAACAATTCGAAGAACTATTCTTAGTGGAATCCCAAGGGAGTGACCTAGATATAGATTCATTGGGTAAGCAACAAAGCAGTTCAAATCCTTTATCTGAAGAGGAACGAGCGATTTTTGAATCTAAAAATATTGTTGAGAAAATGAGAATCTTGATTTCAAAAATATTGCAGAGAACGAAAGAAAAGCAAGCAGAGACTAGACAACTCATCCAAGCCCTGGAAAGCGTCAAGCAAGCCTCTCAACAAAAACTTCAAGAGAAAGACGAAGAACTATCTCAATGCAGCAAAAAGATTCAAAGCTTGCAGCAAGAAATTGAAGCGATCTCTCAGAAGATGCAAGAAGCTGACCTCGAACATAAGGAAGTAATTCTGGCATTAAAACAAGCTGAAATCGAGAACATTGAGCAAGCAACTAAGGTTGCAAAAGAAAAGATCCAAGACCAAGAAGCTTTGATTGAAGAACTTCAGAGAACAAATCAAGATTATGAGAAGAAATGCGAGATGTTACAAGAAACCAAAATTCAGCTGGACGAAGCTGTTGAAAGGCTCGAACAAATGATCCTTGATAAAAACCAGCAACTTACCACCTGCAATGAGAGTCTTCTCTCTCTGAAGGATCAATTAGAAAGTTACTGGGATGTAATTTCCCAATTGAACGAAATTGATCGACTTAAAGAAGAAAACTCTCTCTTGAAAGAGCAGGTTGAGAACCAGTCTTTCAAGGTGGGAGCTCTTGAAACTCAAACAGCAAATCATTTAATTGTTAACGAGTCAGAGCTTCAGCGACTAAAAAATGCTCATTTCAAACTTGAAGCACAGCATCGGACAATAATCGCTGCAGCTGCAGTCAAAGAAACAGAGCTTCAAAAACAGAGGGAAGAAATTAAGTTGTTGCTGATAGAAAAAAAGCGGCTAATGTCAGAAATATTGAATTTAGAGGAGCAAGGAGCGAAATTAAAATCTGCTTTGAAGGAAAGTGAAGAAGTCAATCTAAAGCTTCGGAATGAGAGGCTTGCAATACAGATCGAAACTGAAGAGGCACTTCAGAAAAAGATACTAGCTTTGGAACCAATGAGGTTTCTCTTTCTAATGCTAATTCCAAGCTTAATTTTTTTTTTTGAAATACAGCGATAAGGCGAACGAACAACGAGCAAGGCATTATTTAAGTCTTAAAGAAGAAAATAAGAAACTGAGAGAAGAAAATACAAAGTTACTCGAAAGAGTGAATCGAATGGGCGAGAGAAATGACAAATTTGAGAAGGTCGTGATATTTACTCTTACAACACTAAATCCTCCAAATTTTTAGAAAGGAGATGAAGCTCTCAAAAAATCGTGTTCCCTCACTGATCAAAACAAGTTAGCAGGAAATAAACAAGATGACTACCATAGAATTCAGAGCGAATTGGATGTAAATAATTTCTATAATGAGAAAGAGCCGATGTAATTCTGACCATATTCTAATTAGCGAGAAAAACGCAACACAAAGAGTCTGACTGAAATCATTAACAAGATCCGTGAAATTGCAACCGAGCAGATGGATGTTGCTCCCTTAAAAGAATGTGCTGCTGATGATCTTGAAACAAGCGTTCGAGTTGTCCAAGAATTGTTGGATCATTTCAAAGTAATCAACAAAAGAAATTAGATTCGTCTAAACCTGACTTTGTAGACCAAAGAAAGAATGTTACAGGATAAAGAACTAGAATTAGAGGCGCAATCTGTGGAGAGAGTGATCCTTGAAAAAGAGCTTGCTTTGATTAAACAGAAGTACGCACTCTCAAATTCGGCGATGCAAGAACGAATGTTTAATTTGAGTGATGAAAAAGAGAACATTTGGGAAGAATCGGATGCAAACAACGATTCAAATAATGCTCCAATCAAAAATAGCTTTAATTCTCAAAATAGTTGTACGTCTCTAAATGAGAAAGGATGTAAATCTGGGTCTCTTATTCCAGAGAAGACTAGGAAAATCGTTTCTGTTTGTGGCAAGAAAACCATGAACTCCAGTGCGGCTGCCTTGCTGTTGAGTAAATTTCAGAAGAAAGCAAGTTTGGACATTGACAAGAGAAAGGCTGCATCTGGACCGCAAATCCAAAATGTTATTAAACGCTTGGATATGAACACGGAACCCAATGAATACGATGAAGCTTATAAACAACAGTTCGCGACTAAGAAAGTGAAGCTAAAGTTTTAGAATTGTCCCTTAAGTTTAGCAATTATTTGGCTTTTTTGGTTCAGAGCCATTAAATGAAAATGGGAAATTTTAAGAATATGATATAATAGATTGGTGTTTATTTGTTTGTGAGTAACTAACTATATGTAGAAAAAATTTCTTTTTCATCTTAGAATCTGATAACACTAAAAAGCTCTTGTAGCATTCATGCCATTCTAGAGTTTCATAGCGTCATGATTCAAAGATCAGTAAGATTAGTGTCGCCGAGGATGGCCAACTAAATTCAACGTGTATTGAAAATGGAAAATTGTTTCTGCAACTTTTTGACTGCAATGAGAACTTGGCTATTCGATGGTTAAATATTGTGTATTTATTGATCTATATAGAAGACCTACAGGAGTGAATTTGCTCCTACTACACGCCTGCACAAGAGAATATGTATTAAATGTAAAGATGTGGAAATAGATATTTTGATGAAATACTACTACCACTCATAGAATGAAAATCTCATATGAATAAATTGCTCACCAGCAAGCGCAAGATGCTGCTTAAAAACAGAAGCAAAAGATTCAATCATCAACTATTTCAATTCTTGTGCAGCAGATTTTTGATTATTTGAAGAGCTTTCTTTATTTGTCTCGTTGACTGCGCTCTCAAATTCCACCAAGCGAAGGAATGGCAGAGGTATAAGCATCGAGAGGTTCGCAATAAGTATTAGAATCCAGAGATTGTCAAAGTTGCTTTCATTAATGTTCAATAAATAGGCAAGTACACCTCCTATTTGAGAGGCTAACATACCGCCAATATTGACGGTTGACATCAACAACGCATACATTGTACCTTCAATATTTTTTGGGCATAATCTGCAAGCAAGTATTAATATTGGAAGGTAATTTATTTCGCCAATAGTTTGAATGATAACACTATCGCCAATCGAAAAGAATTTGTCGGGAATTCCTAAGTAGGAATTCCATCTCAGAACCAATATTATCTGGGTTAATCCGAGGGAGACACATATTATCGTCGACCAATAAAGAATCTTTTGAAATGGAATATTTTTGAGATACTTATTGAAGGTGTAGACCCCAAGAATGCTTGCAATAGAGTTCGCAAATCGCAATTGTCCCATAAAATCCGGAGAAAACTTCAATTCATTCGTGTAAAAATAGAACATGGCGCTTGAGCACGAAGGAGTAATCATAAATATTAGCAAAAAAATAATTGGCCGAAGGATAGCAGGCTTTTTCACGAACTCAACAACTCGATTCCAGTTACTCTGTTGATTTATATAGGGCTCATTATGTATGTCGTTTCGAGCAAAGTCCCCAATCGTGCTTTCTCTATCTTCGTAGTTATGAGGATCCTCTCCTTCAATATAATCTGGAATATCTTCATAAGGCACAGCCGGTTTCTTAGAAGTCCTTGGTGTTTCTTTCATGACAAAAGCGCCTGCGAGAAATACGAAGAAAGGAAGGGACCCTGCAAAAAAGAACACGGTGTATTTGTCTATATATTCTAGGAGCAATCCACCAAGGTAAGCAGTTGTTAGAGTGCCGAAATATTTCACTCCGAAGAATAATGAGACATTTTTTGATGCTTCAGCCTGCTTCTTTTCTTCACTTACTGGCTCATCACCATCACCACCTACGTCTTGAGCAGCTTCAACAAGGAGAGCCTCTCCGATTACATTGTTGAAAGCAAGAGACACTTGAATTAGCATCAAGAAGAGGACTCCGAGCCACGGACTGCGTATCCAGGTTGCTAATGAAAAGTAATAGAAAATCTGAAGGAGACTCCAGAGCATGATATAAGATTTTCGACGATACCCAAAAAATGAAATATTATCTGAGATGGCTCCCCAAAGAGGCTTGATAAGCCAAGGAATAGAGGTGATACAGAGCACGAATGAGACCTCCACAGGTCCGAATCCATAATTGTCTTTATATAGGTAACTTATTGCGAGATCAGCAATTTGATTCATCCCTTGACAAAGCGCGATTGTTACAGCGACAAATACTATTGGGCGAAGTCCAGTAAAGATGGAGTATTGCTGAGAAAAAAAATTGTCCAAGTAATTCTTCCAGCGTGAAAAAGCTGGAGCTGATTTTGAATAGCCCATTCTTAGTCTTGAGGAAAATTTATTCAATTTAATGTGTATGTTCTGTCAATTTAGTTTAATGTTTGCAAATTGAACTCAATTTTTTTCCTCTCTTACAGCCGAAACGACTAAGCTGGCTCACGTTTTTCCGTTATTGCTAACGAAAAACAAAAATCATCAATGTTCAAATTCAATTCGATTCCTTCTGCCCTGTTAGATCAGGATATTTGGAAATCTGAAACTGTTGTACAACTCTTCCCGGTATTGAAGTTCTCCTATTTAAGTGATAGGAAAAGAATTTTTCATAGATTTCAGATTTATGTTCCTTTGAACTTTTCTTCCCCTTTTGATATAATTTTGGATTCACAGATTTGATGATTGCTTTATATTCTTTGGTGCCAATAACTTCAGAGTCCAGATAATGGATAACATTTATTTTACTGTGAATTCTGTGAACTAAATTTTTTTAGAGCTCATTAGAGGTGTGACCTAGAATCAGGCACAGCTCTATAACCATACCAGCAATGAATTCCCAGTTAATATATTCTTATTCCACAAATAAACACATACAGCTAGATATTCAATACAACGACTAAAGGAATTAGCTTTTCTTGAAATGAGGTTATTCGAAGAGTAAATAGAGTTGACTCAGCTGTTAGAGTGAAAATTCTAAAAATCCAAAAGGCGTAAGTCAAATCATGTGCAATTCAAATTTGCATACGTGCTTTTTTTATAAAGTTTCAACTCCAAATATTATACAGAAGAATCTGTGCTTTAAAATAGCTTGTCGCCAATTTAATTGTTAAATTACGATGTAGGTTCCATTAATTTGATGCTGTTTTGCATGCTTCCGAGCCAGAAAGAAGCGGAATTAAGGCAGCAATTTATCTCACAAATTCGATGTAACTTTATTTCTACCGTAAACTTCTTTATTAAGATCCATAAAGGGCTCCACAAGCGAGCGATCACATCCATTTTCAGAAAAAGCTGATCTAAATAGGATTCATCGTCTTTAAAATTTGTTCTGTGGTCAAAACTTTTTTTGGCTCAATGCTCATTCTGCGATTTGAATTTTTCCTCTCTAGAATAATATTTGTCGAAAGTAGCTTGATTCGAAGATTTAAAGGAGTTTTAGGAAAACTCCCTCCAAATATTTGAGTACCTCTTTTCAAAATCATCTTCTTTCTTTCTTTTTTAAAAAATTTAAGCCTTATGTTGGCACATTCAATAAAAGTTTGCTAATATGTACTTTGAGATGCTGAAATAATCCAAAACTATATTTTGTACTTTATTAATGCGAAATCACTCGCAAAGAAGAAAAAAATATTTTTCTCTTGTTTATATATGCTATTGGATGATTTTGTAAAAGAATGTGTCTTGCATCAAAAACCATTAAATTCTTTTTACCTTCATGCTTGTATAGAATAACAACAATTTTTACTCAATACACCCATATTAAGCAGATTGATGATTGACAAATTCATACCATGAAATTCAAAACTTTGCATTTTTATTAGACTCAAAACTTTGCAGAAATATTCCCGGTACCAAAGTTATCCAAAAGACTGCGATATCCTTGGTTTCCTAGAGGATTTCAGAAAAATTGCAGCTTCATTCAAAATCATTTTCTGTCTTTTAGGGACTACCGTTAAGAACGGAAGCTATTAACGATCTGAAATGTGCTAGCAATTTCCATTTTTTCAAAAAAAGAGAAAGAAAATAGAGTTTCAAGCTAAAAGTCAGCTTTAAACATACCGGTTGTTTGGAAGCAACCTTGCTTTCTGCTGATCCTTCAGACCCTGATTGGAAGCATCGATAATGATGAACGCTTTAATCGTATTTCAAGAATTCGCAGTCTCTAAAATTCAAATTGATTATTCAGAAAATCAAAAGAATTATTTATATTGAAGAAAAGCGAAATATATTAGTTGAGATTTTATCATAATTAATTAACTCGTAGTATATTAGTACAAAAGTAATTCATACACCTCATCAAACACAGGTTCCAAGTATATTTCATGAGTTAGTAGTAGTCTAGTTGGTTCAGTAGTAATTAAATGAGGGTTACTCAAATTGTCAAATAGTATAAGTATGTATCTCAAAGAGCCTCAGAGTTGCAGTCAACAGTTCCGAAAATAGTATTAGAAAGTGATGCCGACTGCGGCCCAATTAAGACCGCTATTCAAAAGTAAAACTAGTTATGAAACTTAATTTCAGATAGCTACAAATAATCCTCCCTTCAAAACTTATCGTTTTTAACACCACATAGCTAATAAGAGGGAGATTGAATTGCTACTTTCGGACTCCGACTGACATTTCTGATTCAGAAACCCAGATTAACAACTAATTGGGTCAAAAATGCTCTTTTTTAATTGCAAGTGTTGCTCACATTAGTACGATGTAATTAATTGGCTCGGACTTATTAAGTAAGAATTTTTCCTCATTCATATATTTTCTGAAAATAATCTATTTAGAACCAACGTCTCAACTAAGCAGAATAGAGTGTCTACTCTGCTATTGTTCGCAGTTGCGTACTTCAAGTTTCACTGCATATGGTTTCTCAAATTGAGTGTCAACTTTTAACTCTCCGAAAAAAGATAGACCGTACAACAAATCTAAGAAGTTATTTTGAAATGAGTCAATTTTCAATTGAACTTCTGAAATGTAAGTTTTTTTCCTCAAAAAAATGTCGAAAAGGTAACGAAGAAAACATTTCCAAATTTACCAATTCATCTAATACACTCAAGATTTGTACTCGAAAAGCATTTTCAGTGCTATTCGGAAAGTATTGCTATTGTCGGAGCCCTTTTTTTGTGACAATATCAAGAAATAGTATGCTTATAGTTGATCACATCTATCTAATAGAGTTATCCAACAGAAAAACGTCTGTCCTATTTCCTCAATTTTGGCGATTCCTACAAATACATCTAAAACTCAACATATTAACAGTAGTCGTCAATGTGCCTTAACACCTAATACGGATCATGATAACCTCAGAAAAGGTTTCAGAGCAGAATGAGTTTAATTAATTTTCTCGGCTCAATTTTGATACTCATTCGATCAAATTGAACTCATTCGTATCTTTATTATAATTATCAACGATATACAAATCATCTCTCCATCCAAGATGAAATCTCCTATAATCCACAGTTGGCTTATCCTTGTTTCCTCATTCATTTTCTTCAGCGGCCACTTAGTGTCTGCGCAATACATGTACCATGGGGTTGATCTCGGATTTCGGGCTCCTGGAGAAATTAATTTCCAATTAGACCGATATGTCGAAGAACTTTCATACGAACCCGTCCTGCTCAATAGCACTTACTTCAACAACTGGAAGAGATCTCCAGCACCTTTAGAAATTTCAGATATTATGAGGCTATGGACCGTTTCTGGAGACATATCTCGATTACAACTTCCCGATATTAATTTCTTTCAAGCTGTCAGGCTAGAAGTTCAGAATAAGTACAATCTCCTACTCCAATCGAAGAGTGATACCCGTTTATACGAGTTTCAGTGTGAACTGCATGATAAGTTCAAAGAAATTGATTGCAGTACATTCAAATACTACATGCGCAAAGAGGGAGCAATAGCCTTCTCAAAAACAAGTTCGTTTAATGCTCTCCTGCGACAAGACCAATCCAAAGGCAAAGATTTCATTGAAATTTCCCGAGGACCTCTGGATAATCTCTACACTATCATCGAAGCTGATCAAGGTAGTTTAACCTCACGGAAAATAAGTTTCAGAGAGTTCAACGGAGTAAGCTACCTTCTTGTCCTCAAAAAGGATCAAGTAACAATTGATGTTTATCAGCTGCCAAACTCGTTAGATGTCAGTCCTGAAAATTATCAGAATAATCTTCGACCAACTGTTACAATCCACGCATCTAAGCTTGGAGTAATCTGGATCGATGAAATTTACGGAGATGAATTTATTCCGAATCTCTCTATTCTCAGATCCGGAAAGGCTTTCCACATTTTCAATACCGACAATCTTACATCAACGTGGAGTCGGCTTGCTCAATTTACCCCTGAGTTTAATCAACCCTCACCGACTGAAGATCAGCGTCTTTCTGTTTACGTTTCATTCCCAAAAGTCGTTTTAATCAACCCAAAATCGAAGCAAATCTTGGAATATGACATCAGCAAATTCTCCAATATAACATTAAGAAGAGAGTACATGACATTTGGATGCGATTTTACCAGAGATCCCTCGGAAGGTGCGAGAAGTGAGTTTACTTCGGGACAGAATTTACTATATGTCTTCTGCCAACCTAGTCAGACGACTACCTCATCTTATATCTTCGTCTATGACGTCGAAAGAAATTACAGAGAATTCTCACTTGATTATAACTACCAATTGTTCAACTCCTACGCAAATCTTCGAAAAGCAATTCAGTTTGATTCCATCCCACGATCAAGTTTCACTTTTGCTGTTGCTTCCGTTGACTCTGTTTCTGACCTCGTGTTCTATATCCAAAACGGAAAGATTAACGCATATAAGCTATTTAGACATTACCAAGTGACTGCTAACATCACCAAAGATCAGTATTGCTCTTCGGTAGAGGAATTCGACTGCTTTTATCATGCATTTATCTCAATGACTTCCAATCTCAATCTTACGAAACAAGATGAAACCAAGTTTGTAGAAGAACTCTACATTGATGTGACATTTACCCAAGTACCACCGAAAGTCAATAAAGGTGTTACCCATTCAACTCTGAGTAATCATGCCACTCAGTTAAACACATTCGAAATATTTGATGGTTCTATCTTCAATTTCACTATCAAGCAGTCTGAAGGAGTGGATCTAACTATCAAGAAGCCTCTAGAACTGTTTAAGGAGATAGCATTCCAGTTGCCATCGAATGAAGCCGTTCTTGATTTTAGCTCAAACGGACTTGATAAGATCTTCATGACGGCAGGAAATAGACTTTATCTATTTGATGTCAATTTACATGGAGGTACAGTAACGCTGCAACGAGAATATTTCGTCGGACCAAATTGTCGGCATGTATATGCTGTTCTAAAAACCGAAAATTTTGTTCTCGCTTGCTCTATTGACGATCAGCTTTACAACGTTAGCAGCTATAGATTGGGAGAAATGACTTCCGAATTATTGCTTCAATGGAGAAAAGTTGTAAACTCTCACAGTTTTAAAGGCAAAATGTCTCCAGACGGGAAGGCGTTCTTCATCCTTTACGATATCTCAGACACAAATTACCACTTCATAGAACAATATTCATTGGAACCTAGTTCCGCCGCTCCAGTTTATTTCGTTCCCTTCCAGTCAACTGACTTCTATCGCAAGATCTATAACACTCCTCTGGCTAATAACACTTTTATTCAAGCTTTCGATGTCACAATTAATAGAGATGGAGATAGCTATTTAGTGTTTGCCATAACAAACGATCATCGAGTCGTCATTTGCCGAACATCAATTACTAATGGCAGCAACGCGACCTGCCGTTCTCAAATTGCTTCTATTTTTGAGCCACGACCTGAGCAAAGGCCAGAACCAATCATCTACAACGAGTTAAAGATACTGAATGATACTCATTTTCTAGTGAATACTCTAAATAGCTATACATACTATTTCTCAACATTCAGCTGGTTCCAGGACAAGGGAGACCTTGGTTTCCTTTCTTCGGACGCAGAAATGGGTTTAGCTTTTTTCAGCGATTATCCTAAATACCCACATATAACCCTGGACAGATTCAATAACAGCCTTATTATCACTAGTAATGGGACTTCAGAAGATCCTCTAGACTGTGTCATTTTTATGTATAGCAATGACAAGGCCTGGACTGACAATGGGAGAGGTTACGTTGAACCTCCTTTAACAGTTCTGAGTCGATCATGCCCTCTACCAACCTATTCCCCGAAGATGCTACCTTTCTATAATTACTTGCTTCTGATCGATAGCAAAAAATTTTCGTTTTACTCAACCCAAGCGTCATACTCTCTGGAGCTCAATCACTCAGGAATGTTCGAACCGAGTCACATCGAGTTGTCAATCACAGCCGCCAATCAGTATCACAGTATAAATACGACCTGGTTTGTATATGGAAATCTGCTGTATCGTCCAATAAACTATGTTATCTGGATAGCAGACGCCGCGGTTTGGCTACTTGTGATTCTATTCTTCTTGAAAAGAAGTAGTGGAGTGTGTAGACAGTTGCAGGCGTCATTAAGGAAATATTCCAAGAAAGTTGCACGCAAGGCCAGCGATCTAGCATGGGAGATGTCTCTTCCTATGTTTACAACATTCTTTATATATTTCTTCGGTAATATTAATATTTTTCACCTATTGCTTAGAAGAAATCACGTCACTAGGCCTTTTCACGAAAGGAAGCTTGAGGAATGGGTTTTTTGTCTTCTTTTTGGTACTGTCTTTCAATGGCTTCCTAAAATCCTTGATTTCAACCATGGTTCAAGAAAAGCAGCAAAGGCTCAAAGAATATTTAAAGGTAGATTTCTATTCCTTCTCGATTGGTCTGAAAGATTTTTTTCAGGTTTGCGGCATGAAGATGAGTACTTATATTTTAAGTTTCCTTATCATGGGGCTTATAAAAGGGATTATAGTAATGCTTTTATTGGAAACTTAGACGCGAATCTTATGAAATAATTTTAGATCGGTTTGGTACAGCTCCTAACAATATGGATGGTTAGTGATTTGGATAATGTAATTGTTGTTACTAACTTACAGTTGGTCTCATATATGGCTGCTTTGATTAGATTTTCTGGATATTGTTGGGATTGGTACCAACAATAGCTTCGATGATCCTTAGAACACTAGCATTCTCATCCTTCTTCGAAAGACATCGTTTCGCTTCTGAGTGGACTGGATTTATTTTTGGAGTGCTTTCGTTGCTAGTGTTCATCCCTCGGTTCAAAAATGGATACCAGTAAATTCACTTTGTTTCTTGAGAACCGAATTATTTATCATATCAATAGATCAACGGCTTGGAATTGCAGTATTTTCCTCCCTGAAATCGGTTATGCATTGGGTGTTTCAACTTCGGGGTTAAGAGACAAACTTAACTATGACTTTTCGATTATGGATACCATCAAGCTAAACACGTTTGGTTCTTTAATTTATTTACTTGCTTTCCTCTATCTGGATCAAGTGAGCAATCCCTAAACTGAAATAAGAGTTTTTCACACCAATTATCTCTAGATCGTTCCGAATGAATATGGAATCAGAAAACCAAAACTATTTTGTCTTCCAAAATGGCCTCGATCTCTACTGGCTGGATTCACAAAGAGAGTTTCCGATCTAGGAGTCCCAATGGTTCAACTTCATGAAATTAGAGCAGATTTTCACAGTGAAGACGATCCTGTTGATGCAAGTTCAGCAAGATTCCATGAAAAAAATCCTGAAGATTCTGGGCTCACAGTAAAAATTCTTATTTTTTCTTTAACTTTAATGACATCTTCTTATAATTCGCAGCGATCGATTGTTGTTGATACAATTCGAAAGAAATTTGCGGATGCAATCGCGATCAATAATATCTCTTTTGTTGCTTATGAAAAGCAAATTTTATGGTATTTAACGCTCTGGTTTTCTATTCCTCATAATTCCACAGCATCTTGGGCCACAAGGGATCAGGTAAATCAACGCTCATCAATCTGCTGGCAGGAATGTACAACCCGGACTTTGGAGATATCCGATGTAAATTGAAGTCCCTAATAAACATTTCTAAGGGAGTTTTTAAGATGGACTGCTCGATTTCAAAGAATTCTTTTCTGATATAAGAAGCAAGATAGGATATTGTGCCTCAACGAACGTTCTATACTCCTATCTCACAGTAGAAGAGACCATGAGACTGATTGGGGATACGAAAGGAGTTCCTATCGAGAGATTAAATCTAGAAATAAATGATCTCTATGACAAGGTAGAGCTCATGTAAATTACTCACGCAAATTATTTTCAAAACACAGCTCGGGTTGCTCGAAGTCGGAGAAACTCAAGTAAAATATTTGACAAGAGGACAAAAAAGGAAATTAGGTGTTGCCTTAGCCATACTTGGTAACAGAAAATACATTCTGTTAGATGAGCCAACAGCGGGTAAATCTTCCAAAGTTCCCTGAACTCCTCATAACTTTTTCAATACTTTAAAAAACAAAGATCTCGATGCAGGCTCGAAGCAAAAAATTTGGGACCTCTTGCGAGAATATAAGAATGAAGGAAAGACGATTATCATAACAACAAAGGATCCTAATGAAGCAGAAGCTCTTGCCGATAGAATTGCTGTTATCAACCATGGTACATCTTGCACAATAACTATGAGAAACCTGGCTAAAAATAAATACCCTTTTAGGACAACTTTTTGCTCTCGGAAACGCTGAATATATTAAAGAAAAACTCGAAGTAGGATACAAACTCTTTATTACACCTGCGTAACTAAAGCTCATTTCTCCTTTTTAACCGAAAAACTTTGATTCAATTCGAAAATAGTTCCGAGCAACTTACAACAGAAGAGTTTACGAAAATAATATCAAAAGTAGAACAGCTTATTCAAGAAAAGATTCCACTTGCAATAAGAGAAGAAAATTCTCCTCCACGGGTATTACAATTCAGATTATCTTTCAAGGATGCACAAAAGTTTGGTGCAGTTTTTGAAGAACTTGAACAACTCTCCCAAATTAAGGTAAAAACAATTCAAATTTCACGACCTTTAAAAAAATCATACATAACAATATCTTAGTTATTGTTGGAGCTGACGCAATTCAAAGATGCCTTTGGAAACTTAAATTTTATAGAGGAGAAATACACCAACACGGAATCGTATTATGCCTGGTTAGAAGAATCGTTCGGTATTAATTCTGAAGATCAGAACAGGGAACCACTCTCTTCAGAAATCATTCAAAGTAACTCAAGCTACTTCAACTCAATTTGAGACTATATAATTTTTGCCTTAATCAGCCCCACGAGTGAGTTTCTCTTCACAAATGCTTGCCATGATCAAAAGGAAAGTGTACTATGCAAAGAAGTGCCCTCCTGCAGTTACGATGTATGTGCTTGCGGCACTGCACATTGTCTCGAGTAGCATCTTCGCATTCAGAAGAATGCGTGGACAACTAGATGACAATCCTTGGGCAGAGTTGAATATTGTTGGACTGTGGAATATAGTGTTTTGGACCATATTACTGCCCTGTTTTGCAGCTCTTCCTGTCACTGAGCGTGAAGATCGTTTCAAAATTAGAGATACGCTCAGAATGCAAGGACTCGGAACCGGTGCTTACTGGATTGGTACGATCATTCCAGACGTGGTTATTGCTGCTCTTTTCTTCGCTTTCGAGCTGATTATTATCTACATCACGTAAACAAAGTTGTGATCAATAGAAAATAATTGACGATTTTACTCTCTTTAGAGCTGCTGCGTTCCCTTTCATTTATCAATATATGTTACAGCTGAGTGTTGCGACTTTCAGTTATGCTCTTTGCTGCGTGACTTGGGCTTACCTTGTCGGCTTTGCCTTCTCAAGAGGGTCAGACACTTATCGCTTGCTTGGACTTGCTTATTTCCTTGGTAAAATTCTCTTGAAAGCTCTTTTGGTAAAGTCTCTTAACAGCTGCTTTTGCCCTGGGATTCTTCTTCTTTAACATTATTTGGAACAATGGCAAGGGAGACGGTTGGCTCTTTTGGGCTTTAAAATCTATTTATTTCCTGGCATTCCCAGTCGGGCCGTATGCTGAATGTAATAAAATTCACTTCTATTTTTTTAGGATTTTCTCATATGTACGAAAGCACTTGTGACACTTCACATAGAAAAAGTGAGCGAGTTCTCGAAAATTGAACTGGAAAACGAGTTTTATGGGCATGTGCTTTATACCAATTTCTGGAGCTATATACTGCACCTCCTGATGAGCTTTGCGGTTTACTTCCTTGTTGCTATCTGTCTCGAAGAATTAAATCATTCTTTCCTCGCTAAACCCAATGGTACTGAAGTAGCTGATAACGTATCAATGATTCAACTGGGTGAGTTTATCTTGTTTTTCCCGATGGTTAGAAATAATCACTTTAAATTCTAGATCCAAACGAAATAGAAAAAGAGCAGAAACGTGCGAATGAAGCAAATAACAAAGATCCTATCCTGGTGAGAAGCCTTGGAAAAGTTATTTCTGAGGGTCCTGAACTTCTGAGAAATATCGATTTCGGAGTCCAAAAAGGTATGATTATGGGTATCCTTGGTCCAGCGCATTCTAGAAAATCTACGTTGATAAACATCATTGCTGGAATGGAAAAAAGGTCATATGGTGTTGTCCGACTCCACGAACACGATCAAGAGGATCTTCCTTTAGCGTCCTTGATTGAGGTTGGAATTCACACCGACTATCATCCTCTCTGGGAGCATCTCTCTGTCAGGGAACATCTCAAAATACACTGTTTGTTGAAAGGAATAAGCTGGTCAGAAAATCCAAAGAGTTCACCTGAAGTATTTATTCAGAGACTCAATTTATCCGAATATCGATACAAAAAGCTTAAATTTTTGAGTCCTCAAGCCAAGAAGAAATTGTCTCTGGCTATTGCTTTACTAGGAACGCCAAACGTCGTTGTGATGGATGATGGAATATCGAACCTTGACCTTTCAAGCAGGAAATTTATCAAGGAACTTTTGAAACTAATGGTCGAAAAGCGACAAGCAACGATACTAACAACCATGAGATCAATGGCAGAAGCCGAAGCCTTCTGTGACAAGATTGCTGTGCTTGTCAATGGCCGCATCTGCTCCCTAGGATACACTCCTCAAATGAAAGAACGATTTGCTAAGACTTTCAAGCTAACACTTATGAAATATCAAGTGAGTGATCCAAGCTACGAGCAGAAGATACAATCTATCTTCCCTGAGGCTGTCCTTGTTCCTTCAATGGATCCATTAGAAGAGGTCTTTGAGGTAATATTAAATTGAGCTAGACAGAGAATTGATGATCTTTTTGCTTCTTTAGCTGCCTGATGAGAAACTAATACTACAGAAGACATTTTTGGAATTATCTAAGCTCAAAGAAGAAGGAAATCTAAAAGACTTCTACTTCTGTAACGCGACATTAAGTCAAATGTACCTCTATATATCACAATTCCAAAAGTGAGAATCTCATGAATGGTTTCTACCAAGTTAGAAATAAATACAATACGTAAAGAAAAAACATCTAGCTAAGCCTCAAGTCTTTTCAGTATACACATTATTGAATCTATACGTTTCATGAGATAGATAAAACAAAAAATACCAATATATTCCATAAAGCTTTAATAGCAGTAATTCAAGTTTCAATTCGTCATCAGAGAAGGATCTAAAGAAAAAATAGTAGACAAAAAAACTTCAAAACTAAAGGCATAATGAAAATTGATTGGAAAGTAGTTTTCATGCCAAAAAGTAGCACTATTGTCTTCTTTAAGATTTTTCCAAAAAAAGAGAGAATAAATATATATATAATATTAAATTCTCATAAAATTAATTATGAAGAATATCTTGTCACAAGCCAAGTATTTCAGAATTACAAAAAACTAATCAAAGTATTCTTCGAATAAAGAAATAATTAATGAGTTTGCTCCTCCACTCGAGCTAATTGAGCTAAAAAGTCCGCGGACCCCTTTTCCTTTTTCTAACTCTACGGTTTCTACAAGATTTTTGATTTGTGAGAGATATCTCAGGGATGCTTCTGCCAAATACATTTTCATTGGCCACTACCCCTGATAGATATTCCATCTGCTGCTGATGCTGTTGAAGGTGCGTTGAATTATTTTCAGTGATAGATTGAGAGAAAACTGTTTGATTTCCTTCTAGGGAATAGGGCCATAGAAAGTTTTTGTTGTCTGAATTTAGCTTTTCATTCAGTGGTAATTCACGAGTCGCTTCATATTGGAACTGTTCAATAGAGTCATCCAACAATATGAATGATAAATTTCCGAGATAAATGCGACCTTGACCTTGAGGCTGAAAATTATATCCAGGATGCTTCCAAAAGTTCTGTTGTTGATAGTAATTTCTTCTGAGATATTCGTTGTGCTTTTCAAAAGCTTCAAGAATCCTATTCTCGTATAAATATCCTAGTGAGAGGACAAATGAATAACATCTGTATGTGTTTTTCGTTTCATCGTCAACCCTGAAGACAAGTGTCAGCGTGTTTAAAATTTCTTCAGAAATTTGGAAAAATAATTTTTCTTCATGTTGTCTTCGACAAATATACTTGAGTCCTCTAGCAAAATTTGACAGCAATTTCTCATATTTTTCAAAGATCTTTATGAAATTTCCTTCTATCACTTTCAGTTCCAGCTGGCTATTCTCATTAGAAATATGGGACCTGCAACGACTTTGGGTTAGAGAAGATTTGATAGATCCTGACACAACAAAAGAGGAGAGCAAGTTAATTATTTCCCCGTGAAGACCAGTGGGCTCAAATGTGGGGAGACTCTGATTGCGTTTTAATAAGGGAGCGTTGCTATTGATGCTTTCCTTCGATTTGCTGTATGAGTGCAGCTGGGAGAAAGCAGTCAATTCCTGGAGAGAATTTACAATCGCAAAAACAATTGGTTGATTTGAAATTGTAAATATCTCTTCATTTGCATCTGCTGAAGTTAGAGCAACAATTTTTTTTAATAATATTGTTGCTTCGATAAATGTTGCTACCTTCTTATTTTGAGACTCTTCTTCAAGCCTATGCTTGAGAGTTTCTAAAGTCTTGAATTCAAACATTGAGAGTTTTAGAAATTATAAATTCTTGACTAATTTATTTAGAAAACTCTCTGCCTGCGGAGGCAATCAGAATCTAATATCCGTTGATTACATTGGTTCATAGCTTTTACATCATTAATAATATTTACAATATCCTAAACTGTCATGATACTCGCGCTTCGAAAAGACTGACAACATTTATTTCAGGAAGGAGGGGTATCTCGCCATCTGAAAGAACAGGTCTTGGAATTTACTGGAGATCCTCCAATAAGAATTATAGAATTCGTTTGATTCAGTAATTCTTTTTTTAGAATTGCTCTTTCTTCATGAATTAATGACATATTTTCGGTTCTCTTTACATTGTAGAGCTTAAGAACTCTTTTCCATTAGTATCCAAAGATCCAAGTTGAGGTGCGATCTTTTTCATTATTGCTTTTTTATTTGTGACACTATTAATACTGAGGAAAAAAGAGTTCTCTTTGAATATATACAAGCATCGTCATTTCTGAAGCAATCACATAGAATATCAACAGTGGTACTTTAATAGCTCCTTCTCAATAACGAAGGATGTAAAGGATTTTTTAAACCAAAAGAATTTGAAGGCTTTACTCTTTTTCAATATTCAGATAGTTGAACTGTTTAAATAACAGCGCCAGAGCACCCAAAAAAAAAACCCCTCATTCCAAAATTCTTCTTGCCTTCTATACTGCGTGGAATCAACGAAAATTTTGAAAAATTTCTTCTTTATGGATTTAAACAATCTGAGGTTAACGTTCCCAAACCATTAAGTTTTGTAAGTTCTGATGAATTTTTAAGAAAATCACGGGTTTGTGTAAACTAAATCTCAAAGGAACAGTCTTCAGGATTATTAATTCGTAGGTTAAACTCATATCGTCTTTGGTGTTTTAGGAGCAAGCTACTATTCAGCGATTTTATGAAATCTTTGCATTTTTCATTAAGAACAATGATTATTAATCACGATGAAATTTCTTAAATTTTAGCTCTAACATTAATAGTATCTCCCACTTGCACCTTAGGCAGAACAGTAGCTTTGTAATGAGTCTTGTCAATCCGCTCTATCAAGACACCATTCGATTCAATTGTCCATTCACCACCACTCATTCTCGGTAAATAGAACTCCGAAACTCCAGTAGTGCATCCATTGAACACGAAAGAGTAGCTGAATGATTTAGTTTTTCGGTCAAACTTGTATGATTTAGGTACTCCACAAGTGGAAGAGAAATAAGGTCTTGACATAATTTCTGCCTTGTTTGCCTGAAGGTTTCCTTCATTGTCATAGAACCCTTCTAGGACGCCTGAAGAAGTAGTGAAATCTCCATACCATTTGAATTGCCAGTAGGCCCATGACTGGAAATTCTCATCAGCATTGTTTACAACCCAGTCAATTTCAGTAATAGCTTTGCTGCTGTTAGTATAAGCGCCAAATTCTGTAAGGAAAGCACCAACCCCGAGTTTCGCAGCTGCTCTTTTGTGAACGAAATTAGCCAGTCCATCAGGGATTGCACAAATGGATGGATTGACTGGATCTCCGACGGCATCGTTAATGCCACAATAAGTATGATAGCTAAGGACTTGCCTGTCATTATATTCAGGTCCTCCTGGTCCTTCTGTGAAACCTAGACCCAGCAGATCAAAAGGAGAAGGATCAAAGAAGATGAGAGTATCATTATCTACAGCTCTGATATAGTCGTGGAGTTTTCTGTAGAATGGTTGGAGGTAGTACTTGTCAGAATAGCCTGTGGCGAGTCCAGTCCACCAATCATTATGAACATCTCCAAGCCAAGGTTCGTTTATCAGTTCATATCCGATGACGTTCTCTTCGTCCTTGAAATAGTCAGCAACTCTCCTCCAAAACTCGCCAAATGCATCACCGATACCGTTCACATTTCGATAGAGGTTATCAAAATTTTTCGAAATATCATATGACATATAGTAATTTGGAAATTGAACTTTGAGGCATGATTCGTAGGTAGGATAACCGTCAGGTCCATATTCAAGTTCTACTTCAATCGGAGCCGGGAAAGAATCTTTAACGACAGCCCAGTCAGGTAACCCTTCTCCACAAAACTGTCGGTTGAGGAGATCTTGATGCATATCGAGTAAGACACTTACATTGTATTTTGCAGCTAGGCGGACTACATCTCTCACTTTCTCGAAATAAGTGTAGTTATAGGCAGACCTTTGAGGTTCAAAAGCTTCCCAAGCAATGAAGAGTCTGATGAAATTGAATCCCCATTCTTGGAAATTTTGTAAATCTTCTTCGGAGAGAGAGTTATTTGTGTGGAAATGATCGATGATAGGGTAGAATGGAGCGACTTTATTGACAACATTGACTCCGTGATAGAGTTTTGTTCTATTGAACTCGTCGATAAGTTGTCTAGTTGTTGTGTCTACTCGAATCTCCTTAGATTCACTTAGAGTGAACAAAGTGAGACCCAAGAGAGCCCAGATGAATGCTGATCTGAAATACATCTTTAGAATTAGAACTTTATAAATTAGCTCAAGAAATTAAAGAAGTTAAATAATTTGTTTATCTCGTATGATTCATAGTCGAGATCCTAATTAATTATCACAGCATTAAGAATATCATATCTTTTCCTGTCCTTTACAAAACAAAGAAATTCTCATTCCCGAGTTTCTCTTGGTATATATTTCTGGTAGAGATTAGTAGAATAATTCTCAATGAAACCTGAACAGGAAAGTTTCTTAGATACCTGAATATGTTAAATGTGAAAATACAGATTAAACTTTCGAGCAGGTCTCGATTAGCGAGGATTGTGATGATGTATTAATTCTGACGTTGGAGCGATATTATCGATCAATATCATGTTCTTTGTGTTGGGAAGCAAATTTTGATTTAATAGGTTTACAATCAAATTTATGAAGAAACCATTAATTCTTTCGGTAATTAAATTATTGCTTTAATATTAATGATGTCTCCCACCTGCACTTGAGGCAAGGCACTCGCCTTATAATGAGTCTTGTCGATTCGCTCAACCAATACTTCGTCTGATTCAATTGTCCATTCACCACCACTCATTCTCGGTAAATAGAACTCCGAAACTCCAGTAGTGCATCCATTGAACACGAAAGAGTAGCTGAATGATTTAGTTTTTCGGTCAAACTTGTATGATTTAGGTACTCCACAAGTGGAAGAGAAATAAGGTCTTGACATAATTTCTGCTTTGTTGGACTGTAGGTTGCCATCATTGTCATAGAAACCTTCCAGAACGCCTGAGGAAGTCGTGAAATCTGCATACCACTTAAATTGCCAGTAGGCCCATGATTGGAAGCGCTCATCAGCATAATTCGTTACCCAATCGATTTCATTGATGGCTTTAGTGCTGTTAGTATACGCGCCAAATTCTGTAAGAAAAGAACCAATCCCGAGTGATTCAGCTGCTTTTAAATGCACATAGTTGCTCACTGTGTCAGCAATATAACAGATGGTTGGATTGACTGGATCCCCAACAGCATCATTTGTTCCACAATAAATGTGATAACTGAGAACTTGTCTGTCATTATATTCCGGTCCACCAGGTCCTTCGGTGAAGCCCAACCCTATTGAATCGAAAGGAGAGGCATCAAAAAAGATAAGGGTCTCGTTATCAACCGATCTAATATACTCGTGTAGTTTTCTATAGAATGGCTGCATATAATATTTGTTAGCATATCCATCAGAAAGCCCAGCCCACCAATCATTATAAACGTCACCGAACCAAGGCTCGTTTATAAGTTCATATCCCATGACGTTCTCTTCGTCCTTGAAATAGTCAGCGACCCTCCTCCAAAATTCGCCAAATGCATCACCTATCCCATTTACATTTCGATAGAGATTGTCAAAGCTCTTTCCAACATCATAAGATAGGTAATAATTTGCAAACGACTTCTTTAGGCATGATTCAATCGTCGGATATCCATCAGGTCCATATTCTAAGTCAACTTCAACTGGATCAGGGAACGATTCTTTTACGACAGCCCAGTCAGGTAACCCTTCTCCACAAAACTGCCTATTGAGGAGATCTTGGTGCATGTCAAGCAAGACGCTCACGTTGTATTTTGCTGCCAGACGGACTACATCTCTCACTTTCTCAAAGTAAGTGTAGTTATAAACAGACCTTTGTGGTTCAAAAGCCTCCCAAGCAATGAAGAGTCTTATGAAATTGAATCCCCATTCTTGGAAGTTTTGCAGGTCCTCCTCGGCGAGGGAGTCATTGGTGTGGAAATGGTCAGTGATAGGGTAGAATGGAGCGACTTTGTAAACAACATTGACTCCGTGATAGAGTTTTGTTCTATTGAACTCGTCGATGAGTTGTCTCGTGTTTGTGTCGACACGAATCCCCTTAGATTCACTAAGAGTGAACAAAGTGAGACCCAAGAGAGCCCATAGCATAAAAAACTTGGAATTCATTTCCTCGAGAGCAAATTAAAATAATTGGCTCAAGAAATATAAGCCGTTTAGTAATTGCTCAGCTTTCCTCGAATGGTTGAGAGTTCAGAGAATCATGTCAATCGAAGGAATATCCCACTTAAAAAGAGAAGTGAATGCAAAATTCGATCGAGAAGCATCGATAGCGGTCCAAGGATATAAACATATCAATTGTAACTTTCATTTTGGTTTCTGGGTTGTTTTTTTTTAAATCATTGACCAATATCTCAAGCCTAAAATATCTCAACGATGTTATTTAAGATGCATCCGTTTTTGCCATAGAATCAATGGAATGATAAATTTACGTTTCCCTGGAATTCTGAGATACTTATTAATTACTCTAAAGGGTTTTTCTCTTCAAAAAGTTCACAGTTTGTTAACTGTTGAAATAATGCTTTATTAACTGACAGAGAGGATCAGCCGTATTATTCAACTTACGAAAAAGATGGTCTATCATCAGTTTATGTTTATTTTTCGTTCTGGCCCCAATATAAAACTCCTCAAATTGAGCCCCCTCAGAAGCACTTTTTCCTGCATTAGATCCGTCTAGAACTTACGATGAGATGACCTAACTGCTGGAAAGTGAATAAATTTCTGACTTCTAAAACTGACTATTGTAATGAAAAGGTCTATGACTTCTTCAGGTTATGAGTAATTTTTGATCGGAGAGAAATAAAATTTATCAAAATACAGAAATTGGGATTGATTTGAAAGAAAAACAGAATCCAAAACAAGACGATGATTATTCTTCGGTAAGATCTACGAAGTCATGCAGTAGCATAAGAAATATCGCTTTGCATTGATAGAGAGATTTTGAAAACCAGCAAAATTTGTGCTCGGAATAGAGAAGCAAGTAGTGCAGCCTCATCATATGTGAAAAGCTACCTCCCTCAATTTGGGAAATACCATTTTGGAGCAACTAACAAAGACTATGAGACCAGAAAAGCAATGATAAATAAGAAGCAAGCAGAATACTGGGAAGTATATCTTTTGTTGAGTTGTTATCGGACTTGTAATGTAAGAATGCTGAAGTAAATTATAAGGCAATGCTTGGAGGTTTCGAAGAATTGATGGATCCTGATATAAAAGATTCAAATGAATTTATTGTTGCAGCCAGAAAACTATTACAATTTGGTTCTGAGAGAGCACTTGGTAAATCACAAAATAAATTTCATATCTCATTTATCTCCCCTTACTCTTACTAGATTGCGGCGCAGGCATTGGAAGAGTGACTAAATTTGTTCTCGCAAATCATTTCAAGAAAGTAATTCGATGTATTAACAATAAAATCAACTCTATGAAAGATAGACTTAATTGAACCAGAAGCAAAATTTGTTGCGGAAGCTCATAAACTGCAAAAAGAACTTCCACAAATACAAAATATACATCACTCTTCTCTGCAAAATTTCACTTTTCCAAAAGGCTTGGAGTACGATTGCATATGGGTTCAATGGGTAGAGAACCTGAGATGCTTTATTTCTAATAACTTCCTAGGTGTTGGCTTATTTGACGGAAGATGAGATACGTCGAGTTTTCAGAAAAGCAAAACTTGCACTGGCGAAAAATGTTTTATAAATTCTATTCTCAGCTAAATCAATGATTCTTCTTGTCTTTTTAGGGGACAATTTTTGTGAAAGAAAATATCTGCGACGAGACGACAAAATATATGTTTGACTACCAAGATTATAGTATTACAAGGTATCTTGGTTTCTTTTCACTTTGATTGATATGATATTTCTAATTAGAACTGAAAAAAACCTTCTTCAGCTATTCAATGAAACGAACTTTGATGTTAAATTAACCCATCATCAAAAAGGTTTTCCAGACGACTTTATTGATGTGAAAATATATGCTTTGCAGAACTCAGAATGAAGATATATTTTCATATTATAAGTTTAAGTTGGAGCGATTTTTATTAAAGCTCGCATTCCTTTTTTTATAGAAGTTGCTTTGCTACAATTTCTTCTGTTGCATATATATATCATCATTGTCTCTACTGTTCATAAAACCTTCACGAACTATATCTCTCCCAACCCACGAAAAATACATGTAATTTTCACATTTCCAATGAAAAAATAATTCAAGAGATAATCAACACGTTGGAATCGGGTACAATGATTTCATTATATCTTGGTCGACTCTAAGCGATGCTCACTAAATTCATTCAAATGTGATAATGACTAGTAAGAAAAACATTTTTTGACTTGCTTTGATAAGGGCTTATGTAACTAATAATTTTGGTTCGTTTAATCTAACTTCGTCTTGCTTACTAACGAAAAGGAAATGACATTTGATATAAACAATACGATGAAGAAGATAGATAGTATCAACACCAAAAGAGCTATGAGCTTGAACGCTTTAGCTATCCAACTTGATTGACTTCTGTCTGTCATTTCATACTTTATCATGTGTTTTCCGTCGATACTGCTGAGGAGAGGATCTCTCGATATGAAATCCCCACTAATCTTCCAGAAGGTTCTCTGCGTCACATTCTCCTTCAAGCCAAATCGAACTTGCGTTAAGCTTTTTTTCTGCTCGGTAACCGTTGCACTCTGCGTTATGTCTCTTGAACGTAACTGTGGAATGCTCAGCAATTCAACTTTAGTGTTTTTCAATGTAAATCCAAACTCAAGATTGTGAGGGGTTTTCCGCTCTATAGAAACAACGTAGTCCAATGATTTTTCTTCACCATTTAACTGCAAATTATATTCTCGGTTCACCTCAAGAATTGTATTCACTAATGAGAAAGACGTACTTGAATTCTGAACCATGGTGGCCTTAGGATTTTTTACCACAAAGCGAAGCGGATCATCTGACGAGAGATTTAGGAGTCTTCGTCCCCCCTCTACCTGTGAAGTGGTGAATTTGATGTTTGAAGAATATGACACAACGATCAGAGTTCCCCTGCTTTCAAGATAGAACGATGAATCATATCGCATAATCGAGCACACTCTCTTCTGCGTGTGACTATCTGGAAGAAAGATAGATAGTTCTTTTTCGTTATTAGTAAGCGTGAAATTCATCAAATATTCAAGGTCAGTCCGAAAGAGCTTGAAGACACAAAAGTAAGCAAGTGGAGCTGTTGCATTCGTTGTATTGTCTTTTGAAAGCGGGAGTATATTCACGACTACCTCTGATTCATCATAGCTGGATTGCATGGAATAGAATGCGATGGCACTAAAAACTAGTGCGACCATGAAAGTGTTGATGAGAAATCTATATCTGCTCAGCTTCCTCTGAACAACGTTTTCAGAAGAGAGGTCAGAAAGTCTGAGCATCCGAAGAAAATCATTGATTGTCGCTTTCAATAAGGTGCTAAATCCCATCTCTAAATCTTTTTCAGGAATTATTTGATTAAATGACAGAAAAATTATTCTCAGGTGTGGCCGAAAGATCAATTAATTCTCACATACGCTGTAGTCATGAATCCAAAGTTATCCCTTTGGGTTAGGAAAGAAATTGAAAAGAGTTAGCACTCCAATTCTAGCACAATAGCAACAACGGATCAGCAACAATGAGATTGTAGCATACTCATTGTAAGGGAACAATCTATAAATATGTTAAAACATTTTATAAAAGCAGTAGCAGACTTGAAATGAAAGTATGATTCTCTAACAAAAAGTATACATGCAATTTCATTTGAAGCTGGCTCACACAGTTTTTCCATGCACTCGGAAAACACGACTTCGGCAGCAAAACAAAATTTTATTTGAAATTTAGAATACTAAAAAAAATTAGACTTAGGAAGGCCAACTCTTTGAGCAAGAGAATTTTCCCAACAAAAATCGATTACTCATGAGAAACTCTCTTCAAAAAGAGGATATTGAACTGCCTGAAACGAGACTTGGACGCATCTCGAGTATGTTCAAAAAGATAAAAAACGTTTCTGCAAGATATCATGATATCATCTACGATCCATACTGGTTTAAAACCCCAGCAAGCGTACCCAAGGCACAAGAACGTCTTGTGAGACCCTATTTCTTAAAAGAAAGCTTGCCGCCTCGTACACTGCAATGGTGGGACAGTCAAGAATATTTTTATAAATACTCACCAGCCTATGAGATTTTTTTCAAACTCTACCGGCTCGTAATGAAGATCTGGATATTACTACTGACTGTAACTCTTGCTTCGGAAGCTCTCGGATACACTTATTGTTACTATTACATTACGGATGCAGAACAATTGAGCATAAAGCCTTTAGAAAGCGCAACTCTACAATGTGGCAGTTTCCCTTATGTGGCAATTGTCAAAGCCTTTGTCATGCTTGTTGTGATAATCATAGTTACTATTAATGTCACGGCGGAGAAGAAAGCAATTTTCGAGAAATTTGGAGAAGAATATCAAGATTATAAAACAACAGAGAAAAAATTTTGTCTAATTATTAGAAAACTTCCCGATGAATTTTTCGAGAAGGAGCTCATCGAATGGGTGGAGTCTTTGATCCCCGGAGAAATTTCCGTGCTAGGTGCTCTGCGGTTGAGAAGTATTGATAATGTACGCAAGCAAGTAAAGAAGATAAAGCAACTCATGCGAGAGAAAAAAACCAATTATGTCGCTCGGAATTCAGGCGCTGGTGCAAATCTAGATGCCCTCCTATTGGATCGTGAAAAAAAGATTGAGTTTGAAATTGCTGAAATAGAAAAAGACCTTCTCAATTTTCATCCCAGTGAGCAAGAATTTGCTCTCTTCAAAAAAACTAACTTCGAAAGAAGTGCAATTATATGTTTCGAGAATGCTGACATGACAAGAGCAATTAAGAAAAATTTTATCAAACGTCCATTCTGCAATAAAAGACTCCGCGAAAAACTTACCTTTAAGAACGCAAACGTTGAATTCGACACCTTGCCGGCTCCTGAGCTCGTAGAATGGAAATATGTGGGAATCCCTAAACTGACTCGATATATTCTTGCTGGGATAGTAATTACATGCATTATTATGCTCATGGGAGTCGCGCTTTATTTTGTTATTCTCGGCTACATCGAAGAAGTGCATGCAGAAACCTTTTGGCACTTAGTGCTCTATGTTACTGCGATAGCTGCAATAAAACAATTTGTGAACATAGCAATTGTTTTGGCAAGTCACTATTGGTTCTTCTTTCCTGATAAGAACCAGAACGAGAAACTCAAATTTGATCTTATGCTTCTGTTGCATTACCTTGCTTTCAATATCGCACAATCAATCAGAATATTCGGGGATTACGAGTTAGTTGGATTAACTTATTTAATATCAACTACCTGTTTAATTGGGCTGAATATGCTGACTCCTATCTACGATTTGGTGATCTTCTGGCATAAACAACGCCAAAGGCGCTATTTGTTGAGCAATCCAACCACTAACACATACACACAAGCTGAGGCTGATAGCGCCTTCCAGAATCCTGAATTTGACTTCTTTGAAAGAGTAAACGATATCGGGCAAGCTCTTTTCATTGGTTTTACACTTTATGGGGTTTTTCCTATGGTAGTGCCCATGTGTTTCTTCAACATCCTTCTGAGCTACTTTGTCGATAAATACTTGATCATTAATCTTTACGCAATACCGAAGGTTCAAAGCTATCAACTGGCACTGAAATCATGGAAAATATTTATGTTCAACTTTGTCATGATGCTCTTAGGATTCATCCACTATCTTGGTAGCACCCTTGCTAACTTGTTGATGTATCTTGAATATCTCTCTGCGGATAAGACGATCGATTTTGGAAACCTGACTCCGAAAGAAATCCAAAAAATGCACGATTATCGACTTGGAATTACGTTGATTTTATTCTTCATACTGACTCCGATTCTGATTATTTACTATTCCTGCTGCTACCAATCCTCAAGAAAATATAACAAACTTCAAGAGAGCTCAAATGAAAATATGGATAACAGGTTTACTTATGAGAATGCATCTAAGCATTTCTATTCAACCTACTTAGCGACATATCCTTATCGTCCCACATCAGACCCATATTTTTAGTCCAGAGTTTCTGAGCTCTGGTGAAGAGGAAGATACCGAGAGAAGGTTCGTCTAACACAATGCATCGTTCTTAGTCAATAAGTTTATTTGAGAATTCGTTGTTCTCAAGCGTTTTTTACACTTTTATTGTTAAGAAATGGAGATAGTTATGGACCTGAATAGAAATAAAAAATGTCTTGTTATCATCAAAAACTAACATTGAGTCGTAAATTATAATCTGTAGGTAGTCATCCATGCTTAAATTATTTCCACAATCCTCTTGATGGTTTTAATATGCTGCTCAAAAATAAGCAAGGAGCAAATTAAAGATGTAAAAAATAAAAAAACAAAAAGAACGCCATTTCTAGCGAATTAGTCATGCGAGATTAATTTTGTTGAACAAGTTCGATCTTACACCGTTAGTGATTAATCCCTTATCTGAAAATAAAATTTAAGAGTAAATATCCTCATGTCATTAAGCTAACAGATAAACACACTTATATAAAACCTTGTCAGCAGCCATCCAATTTTTCAAAATTAAGTTGAGATGATATTAGAGAACACGACGTTGTTTTCATTTTAACCAATGTCTATTGATTTGTGCCGAATTGACTTTCTTTGAGCAATCAAATGAGAGCTTATCGTTGCAAATGGGACCTCAGTACACTTGATAACATTTTCCTAATACTGGTAAATTCATTTTCCAATGAAATAAGGTACTTGTTTCTTCAATTGGTCTGGTGCATAATCATAGTTTAATAAGTGTGCCAGCTGGGATTTATGAAGAGAACTAGGACTTCTTTGTGCGGAGGTTCGCACACCAACAAACGGCTGTCCTTGTCCACTCAATAATTTCGCCATTGATGATTCTCTAGAACGAAAGAATAAGCTTTGCTGCTTAGGGCAAATATACTTGTTCTGAAGTGAATTCACCACTTCTCGCTCTGCAGGTCTTAAATATTTTTTATCATTGCTATCTCTATATTGATCCGAAATTGCTTGCTCTCTTTGACTTCGAGGAGGACGAATAGATCGTGGGTCTCCTTCAGTAATTGGGTTAAAAGGATTTTCTGGGTGATCTGGAACTGGGCGCATGTATCTACGGTTTAATTCTAAGATGCTTCTTGGGACTTTCTGCGTATTGAAGTGACGCCTGTGGCGTTGAGAGAAAGAGAGGAAGAAAAAATAAGGAATGCTTGCAAATCTCAATCATTACTTTTCCTTCCTATCACTGTCAACTGGACTTAGCAGAGTAATAATAGACACTTCGCCTGGACCAATCATTCCTATAGATTTCATTCTTCGTTTCTAAAAAGTTTTTTGAAAGGAAAAAAATATATTGCGAAAAAAAAAAGAGAGAGAATACCTCACTTATAAAACTCGACTTGTCTACATGTTTCAACAAAGGTTTATACTCCTGTAATCCTTATACGACTGAGAAAAGGAGAAAGTTACTTTCACTGGCACGTTCTCTAATAATATTGGATTGCGCTTCACTGCGCTATTTGATCTCGAATTGTTATGAGAGCGATTAGCCGGCGTCTCGGCTCGAGAAACCTTTGCGCTAAGAAATTTTTGCTCAAGGTGTATTTGATTTTCAACTACCGGTTCTAAAGTTGTATTTATTGAAAGTTGAGAGCACAATATCAAAATGGAGAACAAGTCACCTCTTGCTCTGGAATTTCCAAATGCATCTCTAATTAAACATTGATGATGTAATACTTATATGAATATTAATATTATTACTTGATTGTACTTGTTTGTAGTGAGATCGTATATCTTGCATAGCTAGAGTTTGCAGTTGATGGTTTTATACTTACAAGGCTTCGATCTTGGGGATGAAAATAATTTTTCGGTCGTGCCAGACGTTCTATAGATTTGGATTGCTGCTTTATCATTAACGGTTATGATTCAGGTTTATTAGGTTAATTGATCTTATTTCTCTATCTGTTCTGATATATTCTTGCGAAATTGAACCAGTAAGTTTGCTGATACCTCAGCAAGGAGTCTTTCAAAATACCAGAAGCAATGTTGTAACAAATAGCTCTCAAAGAGATATAGCTCATTTAGATTCGCATTTTTGCCAAAAGATATCAGGATGATATGGTCTGAATAAGTAGGAGATCGTCAAAATAACAAATGAACGACTATGCCGTGAGCTAAAAGAATTGAAGCCAAACAGAAGCTAACATAAGTTATGCTGCGTTCGAATATTATTTTATACAATACAACTTGGATTCATTGCCTAATAAAGAAAATATCGCAGGTAGCTGACCTAAAATTCCAGACGTCAATAATGTGTACCATATACTGAAGATATTTTCTGCCAGAGGAAATAATTTCGAGCCCGGATAGTTCATTGGTTATGTACGATCTCCGAAAGAATATTGCTTGAAAAGTGAAATAACAGCCTGCGTTTAATAAGAAGGTCTCACCAGAATATTACTAATTGATAGTTTAATAATGATACTAATAAATATCATTGATTCTCCTACAATTCCAAAGGAGAGAAATATACTAAGTGATTTCAATTGACCTAGAAGTAAGTCTGGTGTTAGAATTGCTAAGCGAAAGTACACTGAAATGGTATTCAGAAGTTATTAATACTTACCAATTTGGATTTGGACCTTGATACTCAGCTGGACTTATTTAGTCTAAAATAATAATTGACCTCGTTGACGTTTATTATAATTATTTTTCAAAATTTGAATTTAGAGGATCAAAAATGAAATTAAGAAATATTGTAATTGGTAACAAATTTGAATGAGCAGAACCAAAAACTAGTTGAATGAGGGAAGAGAAATGGTAATTGTTACAGCGTGAGTTGTTTTAAATTATTCTTGATAACCAAGAAAGTTTGGTTCGAGTAAAGTGTACATTATTGAGTAATATACATCAGAGCTTCAAAGATGAAATGGGTATTATATAAAATGCATGATGCGGCAGAGATGATAAGAGGTAAACCCAAGCAAAATCGTCGAATCAAAGTCTATCCTTAACTTTTTCCTCAAATTGCAAAGGTATAACTAAGGCCATTTAATAAACTCGCATGATATCTTAACTCATTAAAATAGTTAAAAGAAATTGAGTAAGGCAAGACCTATTCGAAATTGAATTTAGCATGAATTTTAGAGGAGAAAATTTCCAGCAAAAGTAACTTTTCGCTGCGACAACCGTTCAATAAATCATTATGAGACTAATGCAGCTCACACCTTCGTGTAATGTAAGAAGTCGAAAAAGGTAGCTGTGAAAAGTATCATTTTTTTCGCATGCCCAAATTAAATACACCAAATATGGCAGCTTCTGTTTTGATTAGCAGGAAGTTGTTCATTGATATGTGATTTGAGTGTAACGGTATTGCAAAAAGAAGTATGAAAATTCTGAATGAATCGACGCTCACATTTAAAAATCAGCTCGACATGGAATAAAAAAAATTGAAAAAGATTGAATGTAACTGATAAAAAAAGTGGAATCGATGCAGATGACCATTTGAGATCAGCTTGCATCAAAGGATAGTGAGCATTGCAAGATAAATGAGACCATTGCGCTAAATCTATTCATTTCTTTTTAAACAAATACTTTTCGAATTATTCTTGGCAACTTGTCAATATCATTCTTTTTGAGGGTAAAAAACGGTCTATCATTATAACTACCGTGCCATCCAATCTTATTATAAAACCTTCGAAGATGAATACAATCTTCTCCGCATTTTCTGTGTATTTTCTGCATTCTTTTGTAATATTCTTTAAAAACTTCGAAGTCTACCTCAAAATCATCATCACCGTCATCTTCATCTTCGGGTGCTTCTTGACTCCTCTCAGTATCAGATTTGTGTGGCTTTAATTGAGATGGTGCGAAAGGTTTAAATATTCTCTTTATTTTTGGTACATTTTTTGCTTTCTCTTTCATGACCTCGAACATTTGAGCCAGTAGAGCTTCATTCTGGTGCTCAAGATCGGGCTCCTCAAGTTCAGTGGACAAAAGCATTTTTCGCTTCTTGGCCAGCTCTACCTTATTGCCCACTTCTCCTTCATTGTTCATATAAAGATGAGCAACAGTTCTTCTTGAAGTCATTCTGGGAGAGTCCGTTTCTCCTTCAAAATTTGATGTAGTTAAATTAGAATTGACTGCAGTTGTCCTCATCAAATTAGTTGCGCTGTAGACTCCCTGAGGCTTCGCAGATCCCTTATGTGCAAAAAATCTTGGGGAAGTATTATTGGACACAATTTGGGAAGGGCTGTTGAGATTCTTGAAAATGTCCGCTCTGTCTGCTGTGGGAGAATGGACCAACAGAGATGGCGTGGGGGAGTTGGAGATCATGACTGGTGAGTGATTGGACCCTGTGTTTAATGAAAGATGCCCATCAAGGATACTTGAAGAATTTTTTCCACGATGATTATTAGGACTGGAAACTAAAGTTGTTGAAGAATTCGGTTTAGAGACCATTGGGGTAGTGTTTCCTGGGGATGGGGATGGTGTATAATTCATCTTGTATTGTGTCATACCACCAGCTAATTGCTTTGGAGAGGTGGTTATTGCGATTTCATTCCTGGAACTGCTCACGTTGTTTATCTTGTTTTTTTTCTGATTTGGGTTTTGCGTCAAGTCGTTGCTAATTCGACTCATCGTTTGTTGCGCTCGACTATCCAAGGAGAGATTATAACGTTGATGTGATGGTTTTTTAGGAGCCTGAAATTTCTGATTGCTCTCTTGATTGCTGCTTGGTTCACGGGTGTTGATAGGAACCCCACGCTGCTCGAGGCGCATAATTTCAGAGCGATCATTGTTTTTTCCCTTTTCTTCGGGACTAAACATCTTTTCGACTTCAGAGATTAGCTCAATTTTGAGTCCAGATTCCTGACCTAGGAAGTAAGATTTGATCGGTTCAGTTGCTCTCTCAGTGTTCTTCCTACTGTCATCTTTGTCCTCCGAGCTCAGAGTGAAGGTTGGCATCTTCAGCTCGGCTTCGCGTTTTTTTGTGTTTACTCTCGCCTTCACTCCTGTTATCTCGGCTAGACGATTCCTCTCTAATATACGACTCAAGGTGTCGATGATCTCTTGTTCAGTTACGCCACTACGTCTTAAATTGTCAACTTGCTCATAAGCCAAGTCATCATAGTGTTGTGTCTGACTCCCAACGTTGGAAGTGAAAGTTTGGACTGTATTCGTGCCTTTATTCGCAGTTTGAATTTGAATCTCATTTTCCGTCTCCACGATAGACGTGGAAGCAAATCGTTTTAGCCTGTAATCTTTGTGATCTGGAAGCTCTGATGATTCTGCGAAAAAACTTTGATTTTTGGTCTTATCACTTTTTGGCGGACTTTTATCTTTAGGTGTACTCGCTGTTTTTGAATTTGTTGATACACTACTCCTGCGTGCAATGACCTTTTCATTAGTTTTCAATTTACTAAGATGCTTATTTTTGGCTGAACTCTTTATTTTTGTTGATGAATCCGGCTCATTCGAAGGTTTCAACTCCGGAGCTTTAACAGAAGAATCTATGAGATTTTGATCGTCTTTTGGTAGCTCTCTGCTAGCTTGTGGAATTTCTTTCTGTGGAACATTCTTTTCTGGAACGGGTTCCTTGGTTTTGCTAACTGCATCATTCAGGTCCTGTTGCTTCTTCATTAGTTGGTAGTTAGCTGATTTTTCAGATCTCAATTTCACATTGAGCTCAAAGCCTTTCGCTTTCAATCCATCTACAGTTTCCATCAATTGGTCGATAACTCCGTCTCTTTCAGCCACTTCTCCTTCAAGTTCTGAAATTTGTTTTTGTCGAGTAGAATTCGTTTCTTTTAATTGAGATATCGTTTCCTTCAATTGAGTTATTTCGGCTTGAAGCCCTTTAATATATTCTTCGGTCTCTTCAATTGTGAGAGTAAGTCTCGTGTTTTTGGATTTTAATTCCCTTGCGATTCAAAATTAGATGAATGTATGTAAATATTTGCAGCTTACTCAATCTCTTTAGTTAAACCTTGCACATTATTTTCCATTATATTTTTTTTTTGGGAAGCCATTCCTGTTAAGCTAGATAACTCTTTAACATAGCTACTGATTTTGTTTCTCTTGCGCTCGACTTTTGTTTTCAATTTTTGATTCTCTTCCTTTAGTGTTGTAACCTCTGTTGTGAGCTTATATTTCTCAAATAACGCCTCTGCTAGTTGTGCTTGGATCCTCCCGGTCATATTTTCTGCATCATATAGCTGCTCTTGAGTTTTTTCCAATTTAGTGGCAGAATTCCGAATTTCTTCTTCTAGTTTGACAATCTCAAGCTGGTGAGCTGTATCCTTCTCTGACATCAAAGTATTCTTCCACTCGGCAAATAATTGTGGATCAGGCTATTCAATGACAGTGAGTTTTAAACGTTAAAATAAGAATTCTACAGCTGTTGAACGGTCAACTTTCTCAGAATCAGTTTGCTGTGAGTGACGTCCTTTACGCAGTTTATTTTGAGTAAATTGGATCACCTTCTTGGCGGTTTTATTTTGTGCTTCGGCATATGCTTTTAAAATGCCTTCTTTTAGAACATTTAAATCCATCTTTAGTTCTTTTTCCGTAAGTCCGACTGCGTATTCGCTCTTAATATTATGAGTTTTGCGGCTTGTTTGGTCAAGATTCATCAGGACTTTTTGAAGCTCTGCGTGCGAGTTTGTTGCTTGTATCGAGCTTACCAGAATTTTATGCCTTAAAAGATCTTCCATCTCTCTTTGTTCTCTCTCACTCCGCATATCGGAATTTTCTTGCTCAAGATCCGAGTTCGAATTGTTTTCATTGTCAGATTTACTCTCTGGGAGTATAAAATTAAATCTGCTCAAACTTTCTGATCCCTGAATCATTTTTCCTTTCGGCTTTTTCGTGTATTGTTGTTCGTTCAGATCCTTATGTAGTATTTTTTGATGCTCCTCACCGAAGGGACTTAAACCGTGTCTTCTCTTGCGACTCAATTCGCGTTTTCCTACTCATTGAAAAAGTAAGACAACATGATTTTGTAATTAAATTGCACTTCGTGGAGACATTGGAATCTCAGATTTGTCACTCTTCTGAATATAGGAAGCTAATGCCACAATTTCGTCTGCAGTCATTCGAGTACCTTGCTTTGCACCCGTCAGTTGTTCTGCAAGTTTCGTGTAGAGGGTTCTATTTTCAATGTTCTCCTCAACTATCTTTTTTGCCTCTTCTTCCGTATAGACTTTCGCCTTACCTATGAAACGAGTTTCATAAAAGAATCCTATTCCAATGCAAATTACGGATGACAAGCTCATTTTCATCGAGATAAATGCTTTTTTGATCAAAAAAAGTGGTCCCGAATTTGAGCATAGAATAAATTAGCTGCTGATATCCACGAGCTATCTTTGCTAAAACATTTCTATATTGATTAAGACCGAGTCCGTTAAGTTCTTCTTGCAGCTCTTCAGCAGCAACTATATACATGTCGAACGCCTTGATAAATGGAGAATTAGCGCAATCAACGAATAGCTTCAATTAGAAATAACTTTTTGCATGTTCGCATGAAATAATTCTTTATTTGCGAAGTTTTTCTCATCTCTGACCCTTCGAACTTCTTGCTCGAAGCGGTCTAGAAGTTTACTGAGCTTTAGTAAGTTAGCATTCCTGAAAAATGTTGTAAGAAGATGAATGAGCAATATGTTAGTTACTCCATGATTCTGGGTTCCTCTTTACAATAATAAGTATTAACAATAAAGAACACTAAATATAAGAGATATAAAATAAAATATTTTAAACAAACAATTTCAATGGGCTTAAATTTTGGCTCAATAATTGCGAAATGAAAATGCGATAATAAGAATTGATTTCGCTGTATGATTTGGTTTTATCTGCTAATTGGTTAGCTGCTTTCCGAGCAAACGATGTCATCTCATAAATTTTTTTCCTCTCAATTTACTTTTCTCTTAGCAAAATAGATGCCATCAATATTTTGATATTTTGTACATCTAGAGGGTCTAACTTCATTTTTGTCTTCCCCTCCATTTTGGTAAAGTTTTCAATCAAGGAATGAAGCTAAATATAAAGAACCTCCGGACCTCATCAGCAGTTGCTGGTATCTGAAGGTATAAAGAAAGAAATCTTTAGTAACAAAGTTATGCTGTGAAAGATTTTTTTTTGGGTCCATAGTGTGGGAATTGCCTTCTAGAGAGCGTACTGGTGATAGCCTTATAGTTGGAATCAATCAGTATTACCGAGCCATTAAGACATTTTGAGACAATTTTTTGTTTGAGAAAACATTTGCCTACGTGCTCTAGAAAGAATATTACACTATGTCATTCATGAGAACTATTTTTTTTCTCTCTCTCCCACCAAGCACAATAACCATTAGCATCTAAGTTTTGACATAGCGGTGTATGATCTACTTGTTTAAATAAATTTTTTTTTCCAGGACTGCTTTGGTCAGGTGCAATTTAAGGGAAATTGAAATCGGGTTAGCTTCAAATCGACGTGAGAATCGCAAAGCTTCAGCTGGTAGTAGAAAGGAGCAGATTTTCATCCCATTGTCAAATTTGGTTCCAACTGTCAACTCAAAACTTTATATAAAAAAAGATTGCTAAATCGAAGTGCAAAAAAATGGTCTATCACTCATTGCAAATCCAATTGATTAAAGAGTTGTTGATACTTTCAATTAGAAATGGCAAGTAATCTAGTAGGGATTTATATTTCATGTAGTATAAACTCCAAAATTTTAGTTAAATGACATTTAACCGCGGCTTCAGCAATACTGCAAATCTAAAATCTTTAAATATTGATTCCGGATACTAAAAAATTTATATTACTATCCCCAACTAAATTAGTTCCTTCATTTCATTGAAAGAGAGAGTTTTTTTCAGAGTCTGAACTTTCGATTGTGTGAGAAATAGTGTGACATCGTTGGGAATATAGTTTGTGGGAAAATTTTATATTTTCTTCATTGAGAATTCTGTTAGTGTTTTGCTTCACTAAATAACAAAGTGAAGATTTCCTTAATATTGCTAATTCTTTAAAATATAACAGAATTAGTTGAGGAAGTAAATTCAAATTTCTCCACTTACGCACACACGTTACTTTATCAATCAATGTTGCATTGAAAAATTTAAAATTATTCTGATACGAGATTCAAGAGATCAAGCACTTTACTCATTACTTGTTACGTTTATGATTTTTCGATTTCCTTTTTCTATAGGTCATTCCAGTTCAGGGTCCTTGTTTTTTTCATTGCGACAAGAGTATAGTTATTTATCTCGCCTTGAACACAAAAAAATTAAAAGCAAATCATTTGAAAAAAAGAATTTATAATTTTGACAGATAAGAGTTATATTTATAATTTATTATCAGACGTTTCCATTCCAAATAATTTGAAATTTTACGATCTCTAACGCCTACACCAAAAATGGTAGAAATTTTCGATTTAGTATCTTTGACTAGCATTGAACGAGTCACATTTACAGTCTTAAGATGTCTGTAGGACCAAAAGTGAATATAAAGAAGTTCTAAAAATAAGAACCCCTCAGAATTTTAATTTCAATTATCAGCTTTAAAATATTGAAATTATGGGCAAACGCAGAATCGCTATCCAACCCGTAAAGGATTCGAAGGTTCGTTGGGTAATTCGACTTATTTGGTCCAGTCCTTATTGGAATAGATGACTTTTCAAAAACGAAAGAATAGCTTGATAAAAAAAGCAGCTGAGATTTCGATGCTTTGCGATTTAAAACTTCTTCTCATCTTTGAAGATGTTGCTGGAAAGTTAATTCGATTCTCTACGCATGGCATCTTTAAGCCAGAGGAATATTTCCTTCAGTGGCGTCGGCTGACTTCAGAAAATAGTGAAGAATTTACTGGCAAAGATGTATAATATTCCTTTCTCTCGAAAGCTGTATCTGAAATATTGCCAAAGTATCCAGATTTCTTTAAGGTCAACCACCATCAGAAAACTCAAGATAGAATGATGTCGAAGTTGGTATATCCATTGTTTAATAACGAGCTTAAATTTGATTATCATCATAAAGGAAGGTGACGGCCGATCATCGGAGAAAATGGATCATGATGATATGTCTTCGTTTTATGACGATGGTGACAGAGAATCCTACAAGGATGTTAGTGGTGGGAGGAGCTACGAAAACATGGAAGAAGAGGAAGATGAAATCCCTAAAATGATAACAACGTAGATAATATTTAGATGCTTTGTAATTACCTCTTTCCGAACCCTACCTAGTAAGAGACAGTTGGAAAAAAGAGCCAAAGAAAGGAATAAAGTTACAAACGATATGCCGAAATTTGTGGAAAAGATTGCCAAGTCACATTCCCAGCAGCAGCAAGAAGAAGAACAACAACAACGCCAAGAGCCCAAGAAAAATTTCAATAGGAAAAATCTGAAGCTTGATATTACAATTCCAAATGGACAAACAAATTCTCAGCCAATGATAATTCCTTCTCATACAGTGATGGCTCCTTCTCATGTATAATGACTAATATCTTCATTGTGCTGATCTAAGCTTTTTTGTATAATAGCATACCAGTGAAACTACAATAGAAAAGAAAAGTGAATCAAAGGAGAGTCCGCCGCAAGGATTTATCGCTGATTTGCTTCCAAGCCCCTCCCCGAAACATAAGCAACCATTTATTTTTTCGCATAATTTTCTGCCAAACAGCATCGAAAATACCCCCAAAAGCTTCCTACCTCATAAATTTCCCATTCATCCCATGAATCAGATGCAATATAATCATCAGCCGAATTTCGACAGCAGCATTTTAAATTTTCTACAGAGTCTGCCATCGTTGGAGCGTCGAGAGTCGCTTGAAATAATTAGGCCAGATCAACATTCGCATTCACCCTCAAACATACCACGAAATTCTTTGCAAGAACTTCAGTCGCCTGGTTTTAAACCCCCTCCATTTAAAGACAAATTTTCTACATATCTTACTTTGCAACCACGAGACGAACAAACATCTCCATTCAAGCTTCATACTCCAACTCATGGATCTTTCGACCTTTTTTTCAATTCACTGAGGAAGAGTCTTTCACATCCGAAAGAATCTCTCCCCAAAGCATCAGAAGAGTCTGGAAAGGGAGCAGGGCCTTCAAATACTAATTTTGATTTAGGTCTTGCTGGTTTGTCTCTGCAGCTTCACTCTCCAGGGGTCTTACTGTCAGCTAAAGGCTTTTTACCAGGACCGTTAGATTCCAGCAAAGCTTCTCAGAGATATCAAGCGTTTACATTTGACGATGAAGTTATTGACAACCATAATAATCAAGAACAAGATGTAAAGGACAACCCTGAAAAAAAAGTGAAAAAGGATTGAGTTTTTAACAACAGTGCAGTTGTTTTTAAAGACTAACTAAATTTCAATTTACCATTACATCATTTCTTCATATGTTTTTCTGCGTCATTTGAAGAAATACTTTTTCGAGTAAAATGTCAGCTGAGCCCAACAGGTTATGGAGATGTAGAAATAACCTTTGACTGGGAAGAAAAATCGCTGTATTATATATCAAATTGTCAGAAAATCTGATACTAATACTGTGTTGCTTCTACGGTTTTTCAATTTTTTATTTTAATAGAAGTAATACAAGCCGTTCGAAAAACACTCAAATTCTGCTCTCGATTCACTTTCAATTCAATTTTACTAATGATTTAGGTTCAATCACCTGATTGAGATGGGCCAACAGAATTAGTTTTGCTCTGACTTCGTTCCCTAATTGCCATACTATTTCGTAAGATTTTACCTCCCATTATCTGCAACTGAGAAGTGGAATTTTCTACTTCTCCTTGTCGAAAATGAAATTGGGAAATGGATCAGAATTCTCAATGCCAATTTTTTGGTTTCTTTTCCTTTTGTCTTTTGAAATCAGTGACTGGGCTCTTTGGGAATGACTCTCTTCAGTCTTTTCAACAAGGCTAAATAGGTAGGGTTGGTTTCTTGAATGCTCGGCAGAAAGTTCTCTTAACGTTTTAACATCAAATAAAGAGTTCACTAAATGTCCTTTCTAGAAACAAAAATAGCCTTTATATTTCAACAAAATTATAAACCTGTTTAGCACAGAAAAGGACGAACGAGAAAAACTGTATTTTACAGTAAACTTAATTTATTGGTCGTTCTCTCTGAAACTGTTGCGCACGCTCCTCGGCAAAATTTCGCTTACAATATGGCTTTGAATATTGTTGTTGTTCTCAGATCAGTCAGCGTAAACATTAATTCAGACGCTATCAACGACAACAACAATTTGAATTAACGAAGTTGACATCACCCTAAATTGAATTTTCCACACGTAATGAATTTAACACGACTATTTTTGCAGATGATTGCGTAAATGACGTCAATTACGCACAAAAAACTTTGTTTTTGGAATAATTTTTGGGATAAGTTTGCTTCAGTATGCAGCATAATGACGCACTTAACGATCAATCAACTCTGATGAAAAAAAGGAGATTTTGTGACGTCACTATATGCAATGTCTTCTATTTAAACTGAAAGGTTCGACCGGAATTATACAATTCCAATATTGTCAGAAAGAAACTAGCAACAATGCCAGCTAAAGAAATTACCGAAGTTCAAGTAAACCATCACGATGAATCAGTGGCCAATCATGGATCACAATCCGGTCTCATCCACAAGCTCTATGATGTAGTATTATCAAGAGACACAGTCAAAAAAAGTGTGATGAGGATCAAGGAAACTTATCACGATGTTCTTATTGAAGGCCTTCAACAAATTGATGGCATCAAAAAGAAAGGCGAAGAAGTCTACAATAATACACGAGAGAAAGTCAAAACTTGGTGCTACAGTATTACAGTCTACAATCACTTCACAAGTCTTTGGCTTGTAAAGAATCTTCCTTTTGCATCACAAAGACTGGTGAAGTTTGATGAGTTCTTATCAGCTTTCCAAAACATTTCAAAAGACACGAGCCAAGAATCCGAGGAGATGGTTAGATCCTTCTATAAGCAAGCTAGTGAAGTATGGTCAAATTTGAATGACCCCTCACTGGACGATATTAAAGAAGCTTGTCTCCTCATAACTGCCAAAGCTATTGCTCTCGATTATAAAATCGAAGTTGATGGATTTGCATCCGCTCTTGTGAGCCTATTTACAGCTCTTGAAACAAAAAAGCACGAGATAATTTCTAATGAAGCGTTTTACGTCCAGATCCGCAAGAAAATTCATACAAAGCTACCAAACGAGGGCGATTTCCGAAAAGCGACCGAGTCTTTCTATACATTCGCCAAGAGATTTGCTTTCCTTGAGTTCCCTCTTACCTATGCTAATCAAGACATTTTGAAAGTTCTTGTGAAATTCGCTCAAGAAAAACTTGATATCTTGGGTGAAGTATTCTTGGGCAGAATTGATGGGCTCCTCAATGTGGTTATCAGAAAACTGGGTTATGAGTATGAAGAAAGAGAAGACACTATCACTTTATTAGACCGCTATCACGTGATTATCGAAAAGATGATGTTGGTCATGAGAAGATCAGTTATTACCTCAAAGAGAGCAATCCAAGAATCTAGTGCTTATCAATACCTCGATGGCAAGATTCAGTTTGATGACAGAATTGAGGATTTACGCCTTTTGTCAAATCACATGCTCTCCGCCGCTGCATCTGTCTTTTCTCCTGCTTACAATGCGATCACCTTTACATACAACAAAGTCGCAAATGAGTATGTCTTCGTTCTTTATGATGTTAGTCGCATTATCATCAAAGAGAATTACGAAAATCTCAAGAAGCGATATGCTATTCTGAAAGATGCAACATTACGACTCAGAGATAACGTCCTTGAGATTAAATTCACAAGAGAGACTTTTGATAAGCTCACAGCAGATGCAAAAGAACAAATCGCTCTCGTGTATGCTGAAATAAAGAACTTGGATGCTCAAAAACTTAAAGTTTATGGCACTCAAGCATACAAGAAAGCCATTGATCTTGTAAAAGGTAGAAGACAAGCTCTTACACATGAAGAACATCAATCTGAACAACAAACGAAAGAAAAGCAAGACTAAGATGACTTAATGTTTTAAGTTTCGCTGTGCGTCAGGAAAATAAATTAAAAAATAGTCATGCTTGTTCATGCTCTAATCCGATTGATTTTGTGAATGTAGATATTCAATAATTGCTAGGTATGTTGCGTTATAATGGGTGAATTTTGTTAATATCAGATCAAAAAGAATTGGAAGGTCATTTTCTCTACTGGTATCCAATTAACCGAATTCACATTTCTCATTTAGTATTAGTATTTAAGTTATTGTAAGATTGAACTTGAATCGCTCTCCTTTCCTAGGTTTGATTTAGAGCTACATTTGTCTCCGTTTCTAATAAAATACTATCTTGATTTCCGAAAGATTCTCGCGTTCATAGATCCAACACGAGTTCTGAATTGGTTTCAAGTAATGAAAACACAATTCGAAGCAGGTTAGAGCTCATCCGGTAGTTTGACTCAGATTTTATTAGTAAAGGTGGAAATAAAGGACTGAGAGAGTGGAAAAAAAAGAGAATGCTAATTGCATAAATACAGAAATAAATGAAACAAAGATAGAATCCCTTAAGCGGAATAGATGGTAAAAATCCAAAAATTCATTATAATGTTATCTGGTCTTTTTTTCAAGAATAGAAGGACCCAATCACCGACTCTACAAAAAAAAAAAGCTCCTGTTTTAGCTAGTTGTTCCATTTTTTCATATTGAACCACGTTTCTAAAATATACTCCTAAGAAATCTAACCACCGAGATATTCTCAACTAGCCTGTAGGTCAAATGTTTTTGCGTCTTTATTTTTTCTTTGAATTGAGGCTTCATTCCAATCTTTTCTGCGAGCAGAAAAAAACACGAACACAACGGAATTGTTTTCAATACTTGGCTAATCAATAACAGGAATAATTCTTTATTCCTAAAATTTTGAAAAATTTTCAACGCTACTATCTATCTCACTGCTTGTTTGATATCACATGTCTCAAAGCTCAGGGCGTGACCCGACACAAGACCTAAAATTCTCAGTGAATCTTCCCTTTAATTTCAAACCTGGAACGCATGTTGTTGAAAAAACGACTGTAACGGAATCCACAACTGAGAAAATATATGACACCAAGATAGGGCAAATACAGCCAAAGTCACATTATGAGTTCACAGAAACCTACACGAATTCAAGTCCTCCTATGCAAAACAATCCGTTAGCTTTTTCTCAGGGAACGACACAGCTTTTCCAATCTCAGATAAGTTCTTCTCCAACAAAAAGCTCATATCAACAATTTGCTGGAGACAGAAACCCTGAATTTTCAACAGCCAGTTGGAAAACACGACAAGGGCAGCTGTACAAAAACTTGATGGACCAACTAAAGTTGACAAACAAGAAATATTCTGATTATGATTTTCCTCCCTCTATTGATGCGCTGACAGGAGGTGATCTTTCAAAAGCTTCAAAATGGGAATATATTGTTTGGAGAAGAGCTTCTGAAATTTGGCCTGAGAATAAGCTTCAACTGTTCTCAGGGTCACTTCATCCTAATGACCTCAAACAGGGGCAACTAGGAGATGTCTATTTTGTTGCGACATTGTCTGCACTTTTGGAAAACCCTGCGAGAATCAAGAAACTATTTGTAACAGATCGCCCAAATGAATTCGGGTGCTACGCGGTACGTATCTGTGACATGGGAGAGTGGCGAGAAGTTCTCGTGGACGATTTTATTCCTTGCTCTGATAAACAAGGTGGACCAATTTTTACGGCAGGCAAAGAAAACGAGCTGTGGGTACCTCTCTTAGAGAAAGCATGGGCTAAACTTTATGGATCTTATGCCAGAATCGAAGTAGGCATTCCATTAGAATTGCTACATGATCTTACGGGAGCACCAACTCAATACTATTTTCTTCAAAGCATTGATCCTGAGGCTGTGTGGACTGAACTTTCAAAGGCAACCAAGATGGGATTTCCAATCGTAGCAGACTCTAAAGATCAAGTTGACTTTGGACTGGTCGGAGCTCATTACTACAGTGTCATTGAGACCTTCCAGCTTACGACAGAGTACGGAAATAAAAGAATATTGAAGGTTAGAGATCCTTGGCAAGACACTCGCTGGAAAGGCGAGTGGTCAGACAATTGGCCATCTTGGACTGCGGAGCTTAAGAAGCTCGTTGGGTTTGACTATAGAGATAAAAACGTGTTTTTTATTTCTTTTGAAGAATTTATTCGCTGGTTTGATAATGTCCAAATTTGTCAGATCTATGATGACTTCGTCTACTGTCATACCAGAGTGAAACCTGTCTTTGGAAAAGGCGATTATTTTAGAATAAAAGTCAAACGTCCTGGCTACTACCACATTTCTGTCAGCCAGAAGAGCAAGCGTTACTTCAAGCCGAGTGATAATTACAAATACTCATACCTTAACCTAATCATCGGACAGGAGATCAATGAAAAAGAGTACGAATTTATTGATGGAACTCAGCGAGCCGAAAGAGAGACAACAAAAGAAGTCTATCTCCAACCAGGAGTCTACTATATCTATATCAAATTTCTTTGGAACGATAAAATCCCTCGAGAGTATGTGCTCAGCAGTTACGGTCGTGACGAAATCGAGTTAGAGCAGGTGCAGAAATACCAACTGAACGGATTTTTAGAGAAACTCTATATCAGTAAGGCTCGGACGAGTAAAGCATTAAAGAGTTACCAAGAAGACGGTGAAGTGAATGTATTTAAGTGCTCAGAGCTGACTCCTGAAGGCATCGGCTACTTCTATTTTCTGAACAGAGGCAACTCGCAGCTCATCACGGAGATCAATTTCAAAACCATGCAAGGAATTAAACTTCGCAAACCTTTCAGCGGTTCTTCTTTCAAGTTGACTGTTAATCCAGGCGAAGAAAAAATCGTACTCACGAAGATCAATCCTCATATTGATGCGAAGCAAGTCTTAACAGAGATACCCACGTTCATTAAATCTGAACAGGATTTAATTCGCACTACGAAAGACAAAGGTAACAAGAAGCAGCGCAGTGATACAAAAACAGGACAGCCTGTTGACATTTGGTGCTATCTTCATCAGCATTCAGATGGAGTGATGATGCTATATGAGAATAGAACGACAGATCTCGTGTTAGAAGAAGAAGCTAAATTTGAGCTTAAAGGATTGAGGCTTGAAGATAATCCTAGATCAGACAAAATGAAGTTCCAGCTTCCTCCGGGTCAGACTAAAGTCATAAAACTGAAAAAGACCCAACCTGAAACATCAATTTCATACAGCGTTTCGTACTTAGTCAAGAGTGCTGATGAGTTGGCTCCTTTACCAAAATCCGACTATGAACTCAGGGCCTTGGCGAAACAAAAAGGCCAGCAAAAGCAAAGAAAAGATACAAAAACAGGGCAATTCATAGATATTAATTGCTACGTCTATCAACATGCAGAGGGAGTCTTGATAGTTTATGAGAACAATACATTCAACAAAATACTCGATGAAGAGATAAAATTTGACTTGAAAGGATTAAAGATAGAAGAAGATCCTTATGCTTCGAAGCTTAACATCATATTGGGGCCAAATCAAGTTAAAATTATTCGCCTAAAGAAAATAATGGATGAGTTTTCCATCTCTTATAATGTGTCTTATCTCGTCAAAGACTCGACTGAAGTCTCATCACAAGTCTACGAAAAGCCGGCTTACAGTGATTTGCCTAACTCTAATAAGCTATCCAATATTACTCAGCAATCAGGCTTCGGATCACTCTCCACCAGCCCAGGAGATCAATCAAATAATTTTGGTTTGAATAAACAATCAGAAATCGATACAACACAATCAAGAAGTTACTATCCAAAATACTCTCCAGAGAGACCGTTGAGCAATGGGATTTCAGGCGATGATGACTGGCAAAAATACAAAGTGACACCTGAAAAACTCGCAAACGTCCAGCTTTCCACTAATGAAAAACCTCTCCAGCAATCTCTTTATTTGCCTCAACAACAACCTCACTCTTTGGGAAATCCTTCATCTCAATATCGGCAGCAGTCGCAGCAAGAAACCTTCGAAAACGAGCTAAAACAAAGGGTGAGGGAGCAAGGCACAAGAAAGCAACGTAAGGAGACGAAAACTGGCAAAAATGTTGACATATTTTTATATGTAATCCAATATGATGATGGAGTCTATCTGCTTTATGAAAATAATACCACTGATCTTCTGCTTGATGAAGAAATCAAACTTGAATTGAAGGGATTAGTTATCGCTGAAGATCCCGGAAATAGTACTATTAAACTCCAATTAGGACCCGGAAAAAATCAAGGCTTTATTCTGAAAAAGACAGCCCCAGAATTCGCGATCAATTATAATGTTTCGTATTTAGTGAAGCAAATAGGCAGAGGTAGTTTTGGGTCCGAAAAAGTTCCAGAATGGGAGCTTAGAGCGCTTGCGAAAGAGCAAGGCCAGAAAAAGCAAAGAAAGGACACGAAGAGTGGGGAGCTAGTCGAAATTTATATGTACGTCTTACAACACGACCAAGGAGTCTATTTTTATTACGAAAATAACACCAAGAATTTAGAGTTGGATGAGGAGCTCATATTTGAATTAAAAGGAATGCAGGTTTCAGACCAGCCTAGGGAGACTGTGGTCAGATTCCTATTAAAACCAGGGCAAAATAAAGGAGTGTTTATAGAGAGAACCGCAGAGGAGTATGCCATTTCATATGATATCTCTTATTTGCTAAGAAATGTACCCTAATCGAAGTGCTCTTAGCAAAATAGAGCAATGCCAGTTCAGATTCATAGCAATTATATATAGTATTCATATTTTTTCATTGGAAACTGCAGTAGTAAATAGACCTGATTGATTACTCTTTGAAGAAACTTTAAAAAAATCTTACTTAATTCTACCTATTAGAAGCACCCTAATACACTTCTATCTCCCTTAGTTTACCTTTCTTCAGCGGCAAAAAGATCGAAGTTGAATAATTTGCCATAATCTATTTTTTTTGTTGTCATGGAATTTTCTCAAATCCTAATTAAGTAATGCCTCAGAAGCGAAAGTAAAAATTTTGTTAAAAAAGGTCTGTGTAATTGCAGAATCGGTAGCTTACCCCCATTCAGTGAAGGAAACTAGATTGAGACTCACAATTAAGCATTTGTGTAGCGTAAGCCATTTATTTTTGCAAATAAGAAGTCGCAAAAATCTTTAATTACGCATTTGATTATAAACTGAGGTGAGCTTCGGTTTTAAGGCAATGATTCTCAAAAAATCCATTTTGGCAATTTGTATTCTTTCGTGCCTGTTATGACTGTCTGGGTTCATCCTTCATTACTTGCTTAAATATGCTTAAATCACTAAACCAGAGACGAAGGCTCAGTGGAGTGCCATTGGAATCTCAATTGTAACTTTACTTTCCTGCTACCTAAGAAAGGTACTCGGTTGAGAGGTTTGCCGTTCTTGCTGTTGATGCACTCACTCATGGACACAAATTCCTGAGAATTATTTACGATGGGTTTTGAATGTGCATTCCAAATGAGGTGGTCTATAAATTAGTCTATCCCGAGTAGGAAAAAAAAAAATTGCTGAGCGGAATGCAACCAATTCACCCAAATTTTGCGGATTCGTTGCAAGAAATATTGTAGCTATGCAAGATTTATGCTATTCCCTTTTCTTTAATACGAACAATATCAGTCATTTTGGTTATTAAAAAAAGTATCATTGAATCAAAGTTCTCTAAATTGATGTTTGTCGCAGCTTATGGACAAAGAAATGACAGCAATACAGAAATAGGTAATAATTAATGTGTATTTCAGGAAATGAATCAATCAAATGTAAAGTTAAAAGGCCATTTTACTACACTCAAATTTAAGGTGAGTTTGTATGCTAGTGATCTCACTTCGTCTGAGAGAGGTAGAGCTCTTTTATTAAGTTAAAGTTCTCGGGTGTTAATGGATCCAAAGGTATAATCGAATTATTTTCCTTATTAAATAACGAGAACTGAAACTTATTAGGTTTTTCAAGGAGCATTTCTTCAAGGCTTCGAATTTCAAGCGCATTGATCTGTTCAATTTTAAATGGAAGCCTAGTGTTCTCAGACTCAGCCTTTTGCTTTTCAGCGAGCTTTGCGTTCTGCTGCAGAGTAGTTTCAAGCTCACTAGCCAATTTCTTTAGTTGCTCTTTTTGACTTAAAAGACTAATGGATTTTTCCTGATTTGAGGAAGGCTCAGGTTCTTCTACTTTGGGGTTAATTGATGATGATTGCTGCTGTTGCGATTGAGGAAGAATGAAGTTATTGCTCCCGATGGGAACGGCAGTGACAGAGGTTGTACTATTTATTGCCTGCGCTCCATTCTGTGATAATATTGGAAGTACACCACCTGTACCTTGCGAAGTTGCCAGCTCAGCTAACGTTTGCTGCAATTGAAATGTTATGCCGTTCGGTTTTGCCAGTGGAATGGGAGAAAATTGTAAGTTGGATGTTTCTACTTGGACTCCAGAAAGAGATTTTGGATAGTGAAGCTGGGGCAACCCATCTGTCCCTGATCCAGGGGTTTGAAGGGAGGGTTTAGAATTTGAAATAAATGATAAGTTTTGAAGAAGTTGGCTCTCAAATACGGATTTTACGGCTGTATTTTGTGGCAGAGATCCTTGTTTTGGACTATCACTCTTTTTGATGGATTGAATTTTTTCGGCGAGAGTTTGAACATCTGCGGCTGTTGCTTGTTCATGAGCAGATTTACCATTATTCTTCTGAACTTCTCTGTTACTTACAGCTTTTTTGACATTCTTTTTTTGACTTCCATGAGTTGGGTGCAGAGCGGTCAAATTGAGAGGTGGTTTCAGATTAACATCGAGCTGTTGGTCTTTTAATACTGATCCTTTAGAGTTTACAAGCAGATCAGATCTCGCTCCTTTCTCTAATTCAGATCCCTCACTTATCAGCTTTAGGAGTTGTTTGGCCTTTTCTCTCTCTTCTAACTCTGTCATATCAGAAGATGCAGAATCTATAACTCCAACTCTTCGAATTAAGCTGTGCCAGCGATTTTTGACAGCATTTTCAGTTCGAGTTCCGAGTTCTTTGGCTATTTGAGACCATTTTTTCCCCAGCTCTATGAAAGCGGTAACCAGTTTAATATCTTGTTCCGGTGTCCAAGGGCCTCGATCAATTGCCGGGTTCACATGGTTGTTCCATCGTTCGCGACATTGTTTCGCTGATCGATACACTTTCGTTGGATTCTTTTCATTCAACTCCTGAGCGACTCCTTTCCAATCGCTTAAACTCTTCCGTGATTCTACGATTTGGCACATGAGTCTGTCTTCTTCGGGTGTCCAAGGATCTTTAGAAATATAGAACTTCAGCAGATTATGCCATCTTTGTTTTATCTGATCCATAGACCTCCCAGGAAACATGGATTCTAGGCATCTCCAACTCTCGTCATCCTTATTGAAAAGTTCAAATAAATGGTTAATACAGCAATATCTTATAAACTTATAAAGGTGGTGTAGAGTCAAGTAAAGAATAAAAAAAGAAAAGAGAAAAAAATAATTAGTATTTTTCAATAACAGCTGATTGGGATGAGGAACCTACTTTAGAGTTCCATCAAACATCATTTCTGATGAAAAAATGCTCACAAGAGCAAAATACAAATAGAAAAAGAGAAAATTCTTTTACCATTTTTTTATGATCCTTATTCTTTACATACGTCCAATATGACATAACTGACACTAAGAAAATTGTTTCATCTTCGTTCCAATTTTTCTTGGACGCATTTGCGTTACTCTGGACTTTTTGGCACAGTTTTTCAAAATAGTCTGAAAGTGTTTCAGGAAGCAGAACTCGCTGTTTTTTGAAATTGATATCATCTTGTAGGCGATCATATTGTTGTTTGACCCCTGTCTCGATGTTAGGAAGTGAGGAGATAAGAGCGTAAAAGTCCTTAAATTTCTGCCTAACTCCCTTAAGCTCAGTTAAAATCGTTTCTTTGCGAACTTTCTTGCTGGAGTATTCTCCAGGCAAAGGGACCTCTTGAGTGTTATTTTTGCTCTTTTCGCCGATGCTCTGTTGATCTAGTGATAACGTTACAGCATTTTTTGAAATAATCTTTACTGAGAAGAGCATCTGGACCTGTAGTTTTGAGAATTTGAGCTGCCTCAAGTAAATTTTGAGGGATAATCAAAGATTTGAGTTTTAGTGCCTCATTTGAATCTTTTATCATCTCCATTCTCAGGTAATGATTTGAGTTTGTTATTGCTAACGCGAAGAGATCTTGTCAACTTAGATGAAGTCTCTCTCTAAGACTTTTCAACCAGTCAGTTCTGAATATTTTACGAGTTGAGTGCAGAAATTCACTGATCAAACATATAAACTCCCAATTCTTTTGTTTACTGGCTAAATGGGAGTATATAATTTTGATCAGAGCATCTTTTGCTTTAACATTCAAAAATGTTGCACTACCTGTCTTCATTTCATTGTATAATCCATTCGAGCTGTTGTGAAGCCTGAGAGGTTCCCGACGGTACAATGGCAAAATCTTATGTTTCGGAACTCAATAATCAACATTTTGCTGAAATACGGTTTCTTCTTCAACAAATTAATATACTGAGTATTAGATTAACAGGACAATGTTTGCGAGACATATGGTTGACTATCTTATTGCATTACCATTCGCAATATGTTGCAAAATTGGGATAAGTTGGAATGAGCGCAATAATGAAAGAGCGAGGAAAAATAATAAGAATAATGATAATTTCCTTATATCTCAAGAGCCATTCTTTGTCATCGGATAGGTTGGCTGCTCAGCTGTGTTGTTTTCAAAACAAAAAAAAAAAGAGCGCTCATACTCTGCAAAATTTATAATACTTCGTTGGTTTGTAACTGCTTCCTGAACTGGAACATTTTGTAATAATCATCACATGAGCAACGAATAATCCTCTTCTTTCTCCTTACTACAAACTATAATTAACAATAAATTTGGCAGAGTTTTGGATTCAAACTGGGTTCTTCTCTCTTAAGCATTCTTCTTATCAAAATAGAGTAGTTTTTTCCAGATTTTCTCTCTGTTATCATTATTTTTGTGGGAAAGATCTTTTCTTCCCAGATATATTTGAAAAGGTCAATTTATATATTTTTTGAAAAAAAAAAATTTGAACTCCTAGTTAATTTCAGCACATGTTGAGCAGTGGATACGAAGGCCTTTTTGTTATTCGACTGATGACCAATAGAAAAAGTCTTGCGCTAAGAAGAGAAGTTTTTGACAATTTTAAATTAAAAGAAATTTTTTTCCTTCTCAACGCCACATCTCATGAGTTCTGAATCGAACTTGCCTATTTTTGAGACAGCACATCTCTTATTCTATTGTTTTTGCAAACTTCGTTTGGTTTTCTAATTTTGAAGCTCATGTTCAATATTCGATTATGTGAATAGCTAGCTGGTTTTGAAATCGAAATATCCTAACAATTTCGATATTGAAGGTTATCGGGTTAATTATTCAAATGTGGGAACTTAACTACTGTATCAATATTTTAGCCTAAACGCTGTATAGAAATAAAATATTGGGTGAGATGTTTCTTACTAAGCGTCAAAGATATTTCGTGGTAGCAGCGGCTATTCTCCTCCTTAACTCAATACCAACACTAATTGGTTCAATAAGAATGACGAGGACCATCTTCTCAATGAATTTGCAAGAAGGGATTAGTATCCTAAACCAAATGATAGAGAGCGTTACCAGAAAACCTATTAATCACATCGTGCTGGTCCCTCAAGGTCAAGATTGCCCGTCCAATTTCTCAAAGTTGCCACTTGGAGAATTTTCTGGGACGTCACCATCGTGCTATTGCAAGGGTACAGAATATATCAGTCTTTATAGTGAATGCAGTATTCCTACATGTGTATCAGCTGAACCCATTCATGGCAAACCTGTATATAACTGGAGAAATTATTCTTTCTGCGCAAATTACACTACCTCAGCGTATTTAACATACAACGCTACCTGCAAAGATCAATTTAGAAAATGTGGCAATTATTTGTGTGTGGATCAAACTCAAGACTGCCCCATTACTAAGATTACCCTCCAAACAGATTCCGAAAATTCTCTGAAGCTGACTACTGAGCGCGATCCTCAGGCAGACACTTTTATTCTTTCATTGGACAATTCGTTGAACGGTTTGCCTTGCCTCGGAAACATAACAACTAACACAAGAGAGGGTTCCACGGCTGCTCTTCCTTTTTTACGTCTTGAAAGAAGCTGCAAAGTTTCCGACACTGATGCTCAAATTCTGGACAGACTACCTGAAGATCAGTTTTATATTTTAAACGACCTTTATGATCAGTTAAAGAGCATTCCTCTTTTTGAAAGCAGTTCGAAAAGCCAAACCATTGCTCTTGTCACCAAATTAAATCTACAATTCAGCGACGTGCGAGCGCTGACAGCAACAAATTGTAGTAAACTGCTTGATGAAAGCGACTCTTATAACGCAAGTAGAAGTGTGGAAATAATCGATGACAAGTTTCTCTGGATAATGATACGAAGTATTGTTTTTTCCTCCATTGCAATTTTGGAATGGGTTGTTGTGAAGTTCCTCAAGAAGCAAACTTATTTCATCCTATTTATTATTTCGAACGCTTTCATCCAAATTATTGCTGGAATGAACCTGAACTCTGGAGTTGGGATAATGGATCGATCCATAAGCACATTTTTCAGTCATATTGACATTTTTGTTGGAGCTGGCAAAGAAAACTGCTTCAAAAACGACAATCTTAACGAGTTTTTGGCAGAGAGTCTCCCGAACACTGTGAGCGAGCTCATGATTTATAAGTCTAGATTTGAAGGCTTTCTAGTGTGGAATGTGTTCTGTTTGACGATATTGTTTACGATTGGGGTTAAATATTACTGTGACAGAGAGTCGGTATGGAAACACAGTGAATACTACTTTCAACATCAAGACCCGCATTTCAACCAACACAGAGAAACGTAATTATATCTGCTGGGCTTTGGAGAAAACATTGTGGATTTGTGCTCCTTTTTTTTTTCCAGATGAACGGAATTGATATTGATTAATGTGCTGTTTTTATGCTATGATTGTATATTTAGAGGCTACTTTGGGAAATTATGAATATTTCTTCGTCTTCTCCGTTGGATAGGTAAAAAGTAGAAGCGAATCAATTTTTTTCAAGAAATTACGAGTATATATAATCCATAGCATTCAATACCATGGTATTCATCTGTTTAGAGAAAAATTAAAATTGATCCATGCATATGTTGTAGGACTTCTTCTGTAAGCAGCATTCTTCGTTTAGGAATCACATAAAAAATATATATGTATCTAATTGAAAAAGCTTTGGTTTTTCATACACCATGCCATTCCATGCGAAATTATTTTGTAGAGGGAGCGAAGCTAAAAGTAAAGAAACTCTGTTTGCCTAAAAAAGCAGGATGATAGGGTATATTATTCAGACTTTCTGGGTGTCAAAGGGACTTCCGTGTTCAGCATTCCTCAGCTCTCTAAGAGCTATTCATGGGCTTTACCAATGATTTAAACACGAGTTTTTTATAACGATTTTTCTCATTATTAAAGAGTAATAACATCGGGTTGATCAGTTAGCTCAGGAGCTCTTTCTTTGAATTCTGCCGTTTCCCTGGGGATAGTTTTTTTTGACAGCTATTACTTGCTACGAAAGAGCAAAGTCTCAGATACACTAGCACCCAAAGTTGTGAGTTAGATTAAAACTAGAGAAACATATGCTTCCCTTTTCTTTGAAGCATCAAAATTTTGAATCTGCCTCTGTAAATGTTTTTCGCAAACCGATGACAGCTCAAACAACATGTGGAGAAGCGTCAACTTTTTTAGACTCAATAAAAGCGAACAGTTTGCCAGTAAGCCATCTATGAAAGGGATCCCACTGATTACACGATAATCTTCAAGACCGATTTAAATATTATGATGATATTTGCACAGGGCTTAGAGTTGTAGAGTTGTATTTGCGCGTCTTCATTTGAGAATGTACTTAATTTTACGAGAAAAAAGCTTTCTGCTACAATTTCAACTGAAAAATTTTTGCTCAGTTTAAAACCCAAGCAAAATTTGCACAACGGGTGGACCTTCAAAGCAACTTTACACTCAAAACTAGCACAATTTTGCTCCAAAAAGCACTCATCTAACCCAACAGAAAAAAAAAAGAAAAAAAAAAAACCACAACAGAAAGATACTACCAAGGATTATCCGTTCCATTTGAATGATTCATTCGCTTGAAGCAGAAATTTGGTTTTATTCCGAGAACCGCCTTTTTCTTGAGATACTGGCTATGTACCTTCTGCATATTGCTGGTTTTGAACAGGGAGTTCAATACTTCAAATTTCTTCCATATGCATCTTGAGCCATTTCTGATTTCAAAAAGTTTTAAATAGCTTAGTAAAATCCCGAATCTTATAATTCTTTAAATAAAAAAGAAGTACCTATGAAACTTAATTTCATCTTAAGTCTTGCTTTGTTGCTCACTTTGAGTGCAGCATTCGATTATAGTGCAGAAATTCAAGATTTCCACCTTTTGGGAAACGCTGAAGAAGACCTCGAACTTATCGCTGTCGACAAGCTTCCTGAAAATTTCAGTTGGTCAAATGTTAATGGCACCAACTACCTCACACAAATGAGAAATCAGCACATTCCTGAATATTGTGGATCATGCTGGGCTCACGCAGCAGCTTCAGTTCTTTCTGACAGAATCAAAATCGCTCGCAAAGCTGCTTTCCCTGATGTCAACCTCGCACCTCAAGTTCTTGCATCATGTGGTCCTGGCCATGGATGCAGAGGTGGTAGCACGATCTATGCTTTCGACTACATTTACAGATACGGTATCTCTGAAGAATCTTGCTCTCCATACCAATCTCGTGGCCATACTAACGGTCTCCCTTGCTCTGAAGGAATCTACTGCCACACTTGCACCCCAGACGGCGAGTGCACTGTTGCCGACGAATGGGATGTCTACTACGCCGATGAGTACGGTGCGATAAGCGGTGAGCACGATATGATGAACGAGATCTACCAAAGAGGTCCTATTGCTTGCTCAATCATGGCTAATATCCCACTTGATAACTATGAAGGAGGCATTCTTTACCAAAATATGACTGAGTACAAACTCAACCACGCCATTTCCGTTGTGGGTTGGGGTGTCGAGAACGGAACTAAGTACTGGCTCGTCCGTAACAGTTGGGGATCTTACTATGGTGATGGTGGCTTCTTCAAAGTCATTAGAGGAATCAACAACTTCGGTATTGAAAGCCACTGTGCATGGGCAACTCCTGCAAATATTGAACCAGAGAAGAACAGAAGCACTCACTCCTTCTTCGGTGGTAGTTCCTCTCGCTCTTTCCTTCCAAAGAAATCCTCATGCGCCATCAAGAAAAACATCGCCCCTCTTATCAAGTCACCTTTGCCATGGACCTATCTCTCTGCCTTTGATCTTCCAAGAACCTGGGACTGGAGAAATATTAGTGGCAAAAACTTCATCTCTGCCGCTAGAGACGAAAGAAATCCAAACTATTGCGGTGCTTGCTGGGCTCACTCTGCTACAGCAGCCCTTTCTGATCGTATCAATATTCTCAGAAAGAACGCTTTCCCACTTATCGTCCTCAGTCCACAAGCTGTGGTCAACTGCAAGGCCGGAGGAGACTGCAACGGAGGAGACCCTATGGGAGTCTACAAGTACGCCCACGAAAAAGGAATTCCTGAAGACTCATGCATGCTCTGGGAAGGAAAAGATCTCAATGCTGACACTTGCTCCGAATTTGACATCTGCAGAACTTGCATTGGCCCAGCTCCTGATGAAGGAGCACATCGTCCTGAAAACTGCTGGGCTGTCAAGAAGTATGCGACTTTCAAAGTCAAGGAGTACGGTACTGTCCAAGGTGTGAACGCCATGAAAGCTGAAATCTTCGCCAGAGGACCAATCACCTGCGGTATTGAATCCACCCCGGGATTCGAGAAATACGATGGAGGTGTGTACTCCGAATGGCAAATGAACACGGTCATCAACCATATTGTCACAATCATTGGTTGGGGCGTTGATTCTGATGGCTCTGAATATTGGATTGGAAGAAATTCATATGGACTCAACTGGGGAGACCAAGGTTTCTTCAAACTTAAGATGGGAAAGAATAACCTCGGAGTTGAAACCAGCTGCTCTTGGGGTGTTCCTGAAGCCCCTCAAGTGTACCCTGCAACCTACGAACCTATCAAGCCAAATGCAACAAACAACAGCACCATCGTTCCAGTCTAAGTCTTTTTTTTATGAAATATTTAATGCTTTATATGGTGTATCCCTCATGTTTCTAAAACATAGAGCTCATTATTCAGACGAAAAAAATTAAATAATGACAGATCTAACAAAACTACAAAATTATCTCTCAGAGAGAAAATATTCTCAACTAAATTATTGGTTATTTTTGTTGAAACCGCAAAACTCGGTGTTTCGATTGAGAATAGAAATTAAAACAGTTGTAGGTGATCGAAAGTAAAAAATGGCTTCGCAATATGTCAATCTTCCGTGAATCTTCATGCTCAGATTTTTCATTTGAAAGTGTAATTAAGGTTTCGAATCAAATTCTAAGCCTCTTCGAACTCGAATTCGTTTTGAGGCATATAATAGAAATGAAACCATTATTTTCCATTCTAACAGAAACAAGTCGAGATGAGTTAGAAAACAGCTATTTTGGTCTCGAGTTAGGAGAGAACAATTTGCGAAATGTTTATAAATATCTTTTTGATTATGATACCTTTTTATTAAAAACCTCTTTGAAACATAAATAGTTCAATGAGTAGTGCAAATAGTAGTAAAAAGAACTCTCTGATGAATCTTCCGGAGATATCCCGGATTTTTGAGGAAATCAGAGTGAAGCCTGACGATGTGAAGGAGAGAGCAAGCTTGGAACTTCGATCTATTTACTCGAAATACATGGAGCAATCTGACGAAGTAAAATCATTTTGTATCTTCTGAAGCAGTCTGTACTAATTACCGTTGTCGATCAGATCTTCACAAGGCTGCAGAAATATATCAATAGTACCGATCCCGGCGAGAAAATGGGTTTGATATCTTAGCTCAGACCCAAAATAACCGATTAACTTTCTATCTTATAATATTAGGAGGGTTGATTGCCGTGGAATGCCTCGTTCCAGTGATCCAGGAGACGCAGCAGATGAATTTCGTGAACAAATTTCTCTCAGTCATTTTCCAGCAGTTCAGTATCAATACTGAAACCAAAATCATAAAAAAGACATCAGAGGTGTTTGGAAAGCTCATCAAAATCGGTGGTAAAAAAGACCAATTTTTTCCAAAAGAATTAATTGAATTGCAAAGGTTCAAAGATTGATCAAGTCATCATAGATGACCTCGATGAAGTATTGAAGTGGATTAAAGGGGATTCTCTGAAAGAAATAAAAAAATATTCTGCGTTACTTGCCTTAAAAGAGCTTTTAGTCGAGGCCCCCTACCTCGCTTCCAGCAAGATCTTTGTTGATAGATTCTTCCAGTGCATTTGGAGTCTGGTTAGGTACAATGCAACGATTATTTCAACATTTTTGTTAACTTCAACACTAGAGAGAAAAAGCCGATCCTGAGAGAAGCAGCTTTGTCATTTATGGATGTTTGCATTAAGCAGCTTGCACAGAGACAATGTAATTCAGTTTTTTAGAAGTTTCTTTATTAAACTATTTAATTGCAATCTATCTAGACACTTTACAGAGGGAATGGACGAAGGATATACTTGAAGAAGTAGAAAAGTCGAAAAACTCTTCGGACCCTGACATTATTTTTGGAAACATAAGTTCTTTGCGGAGCCTTCTCAAATATTTCAGAAAAGAACTCTTTGACGGACTTAAAGCATTTGATGGTGGTGACTACATAATCGCTCATCGAAACGACAAGCAGCCAGTGCAATTCGCAGTGATACAGACAATACCAGTGCTTGCAGCATTTAATCGTGACGGGTTTACTGCCAAGCATCTTAAAATAAGCATAACCTTTCTGATGGACTTGGCCAGGACTACGAAAGATCCAAAGCTCAAGTCCAGCTGCTACTATAATCTCGCAAAATTGATAGAGATGATCGATATGAGACCTCTTCAAGATTACTTGCCAGATATCATGCTTTCGCTTTTCAATGAGCTCGAAAAGTACAGCAAACCTATGTGCGGTGAGGTGATCAAATGCTATCAAAGTCTCAGCAACAAATTCAAAAAGAAGATCCTTGAATACGGAAATATGAACCGCCTCATTGACACCATTCTGATCAACGGCCTTCAGGCTCAGAGCCTTGAATTTATTGCTGAGATAAGCAAAATGGACGCTAGTGACAACCGATCAGCCGAAACACAGCTCAAAATCCTCTATCTCATCAGCTATATTTTGCAAGGCGAAATGTATCACTTCAAAGAGAAACATCTGGAGAATATTCAACTGAAGAATGTGCTGGAGTTCCAGAAGAGGATTATGGATGAAACTTCTATTGACAGGAACTCAGTTTCAATATCTCACGCCTTGCAAGCTCTGACTAATTACGAATTTAATGACCTAGCTAAAGTTCTTCCAGGATTTTTTAAGGATGTGGTTCTGGAGTACCTCGATTCCAGTAATCCGGTTATCAGAAAAGCTGCTGCTAAGGCTGGGTGCTTGCTTTATAATAAATCAGACTCCTTGACATCCCAAGATTCGATCCCAAAGAACATGGTCTATCAGATTTTAGACAAATTCTTGTGCATTGCGTTCAACGATCCTGATGATGAGATCCGAGAAACTATGCTAAGCTCTTTAAATGAAAACTTCGACGAGTTCCTAAACCATGAGAAACATCTGCAAATGCTTTTCATGTGCATCAACGACTCTGTGTATAGCGTGAAGGAAAAGGCCTTACAGATCATTGGTAAAATTTATAGCCTTTCAATACAACGTCTCAATATAATTTTACTTTAGCAAGACTAACTCAACGAAATCCTTCGGATATTGTTCCCTTCCTGAAAGAGCAGATTCTTCAAATCTTAAATGACCTGAAGATAGACTTTATGTTTAAAGAAAAAGAAAAGGTAAAACTCAGAATAATAATAACATAAATTATTTAAATCTTTTTTTCTTAACCGACACGATAGATTCAGCAAATTTGTTTCCTGACTGCCTTTATTGACCACGCAGAAGCAGTTATTCTTCCTCATACAGATACAATTTGTGTATCACTGATAAAGATCATGAATGATAGCACGACCTCAAACACTTTAATACCCCATCTACTCGAAGCGACTCAGGTGCTCGCATCCAAAGTCCAGCTTAAATTTATCCCTTATCTCAATGACTTTTTCCCAATCATCTTACAATGCATGCAAGACACCTCCTACTCAGCCAAGAGAGAAATGGCCGTGAAGACCATGACTCAAATTATTAAATCAACTGGCTTTGTGATAGCCCCATATTACAAGTATCCTTATCTCATGGAATTGCTTCTTCAATTTATGAGAACGGAATCCAATGCAAACATCCGTCGAGAAATGCTCAGACTGTTAGGAGCATTGGGTGCACTTGATGCTTTTTATTACAAAAAACTCAAAAACAAGATTCATGAGGGGCTAGGTCGCTCCTCGGAAGAGAACATCACCAGCCATTTCAAGGCCTCGTTCTCTATTCTGAAATACTTGAAGGATACGAAGCAAGTGTTGGATAAACCTTTGACTGAACTCCACAAGTTCTACGATGAGATTCTCGTTATGTACAACCTGAATCGTCGCAAAATCAGCTCTGAACTTAATAAGGAAAAAACAATCACGTTTTTTGGTGACACAGTCGATAAATTCGTGAACCAAAACATTCTGAGCAACACTAAGCAGACTGAAGACATTGAATTGCTTTTGAATGCTCCTGATCAAATCAATCTTGGAAACATCGATTACTATTCGATCGTTGCGATAAAGACTATCCTAAAAGTGCTCTACCTCCAACAATATCACGATCTATCGCTCGGTGCACTTAGCTTCATCCTCAACTCGCTGCGAAGTCGCTCAGCTAATTTTATGTACCTCATTATGCCAGTATTTACGCAACTCATTCAGATTCCGGATAACAGCCTAAGAGAGAATATACTCTTAAACATTGAGAAAATTCTGGGTCTTTGTGGTGATAAATTCCAAGAAGAGTTTGTGGACAACGTGATTCAAATCGTTTTAATGAACATCGACGCAACGGAGCTCAAATTAATTATGAAATGTTTCGAAATATTGAATGCGTTGTTGATCAACTGTCGAAATCATCTGAAACATAAGATGGAAATAATCGTCACGAAACTAAATCAGATCCTGATCGAACTAGAAGCACATAGGACAATTATTGTGTCTGTTATCAAACTCTTCAACAATTCAGGGGATCTTATTGACTCGCATTTGAGTAATATCATATCCTTGCTGTCTAGAATGGTTCAACAGAATCCAACTTTCCAAGAGAAGGAAGTCATTATTCAAATGATCACTTTCTTTAACGTGGTGATCAATACCTGTGGTTCAACCATTAAATTCTGTTCCAAAATAGTTCAGTCTCTCTTCTTTATCATCGATCATTATCCTGACGCTCATCAAGTTGTGGTAGATACGTTTATCTTAATGCTTTATAAGTACAGAGACATCTTTCTGGTTTATCTTCCACTCATCAACATCAGAATCAGCAAGTATCGCATACATCACGAAAAATACCGAGAATGCTTAACAGTGCTCTTAAATGATGGAAATCTCGACGCCTGCTTCCAAACTCTTGAATATGATCTCCAAGAGATGCGTTATAGCACCGACAGCCAATTTTCGACGAAGGTGGGACGTAACATACGCGACTCACTTACCAAAAGCACCGTTTATTCAGACAGCGCTAATCGACCACCACCTGCTCTCACAATCCGCAAGGATGTAGATTTCAATAGTCTGCTTAAAGAATTTAGAACTCAAGGGAAAGAATTGAAAGAAGATTGGCAGGAATGGTACCGCAAATCTAGTTTAGAGCTGCTTAAGCAAAACCCGTATCCAGTTCTTTATGGTTGCAGTTCTTTTGCCGGAGTGTTCGATTTAATTGCCAAGGAGCTCTACAACGTTTCATTTGTGAGCTGTTGGTCGATCCTCCCATCTGACAGGCGAGAGCAAATGACCAAAATCCTGGCAACCGCAATCAGCTCACCAAAAATCCCTGTTAATATCTTGCAAAGAATATTGTCACTCTTTGAATTTCTGGAACATGACCGCATTAGATTGCAAATCGACATAAATGATTTGGGAGATCTGGCAGAAAAATGTCAAGCTTATGCGAAAGCCCTCTATTACAGAGAGCAAGAATTCGAAGAAGACCCTTCAAATTCTATTAACAATTTAATTTCGTTGTATTCAAGCCTGGGTCAGTCGGATGCTGCGAAAGGTATGCTTGTCTACGCGAAGAAGCATTTGAATATGGAGCCCAAGATGTCTTGGTATGTGGATCTCCAGCAATGGGAAGAGGCGCTACAAGAGTTTGAGAAGATCAAGGAAGATACAGAGCTCAGTGACGAAATGCTTATCAATAAGATGAAATGTCTTTACAACCTCAGCGAATGGGAAACTCTCTTGGAAGATTGCGAAAAAACGCTCAAAGTTAACAATTTTTCTGATGACGAGAAAAAGAAGCAGTTAGTTAGTATGGCCGCAGATGCTGCTCTACATTTAAACGATTGGCAGAAGTTCGAGGTCTATGCCGAGAAAAGTGACCAATCAATTGACGATAAGAACTTCCTCTCTGCACTTGTGAGTTTGAAGCATGGCAAGCTCGAAGAAGCGAGACAGGCAATTATTAAATCAAGAGAGGTGTTAGATACTCGTGTCATGGGATTGCTGCTTGAAAGTTACAATAGAGGTTATGACACTGTGCTCAAACTCCAGCAGCTGCTAGAAATGGAGGAGATCATCGAATACAAAGAAGCTGAGCGCAAGATATTGAATGAGAATAGCAATTTTATCAGAGCGAGGAAGCAATTAAATGAAGACGACGAAGAAGCGTTCAATAGGCAATCCATTGTGTTTAAAACCGAAGATGAGCCCCAGTTTGAAGGAGCAAACGTGAAATTAGCCAACCTCAAACAGAATTTGATAAACAAATGGAACGACCGAATCAATGGGTGTCAAAGAACTGTCGATGTATGGCAGAAAATTCTCAGTGTGAGATCAATTTTACTGGATAAGGCTGAAAATCTTGATAGCTGGATTCGACTGATTCATCTTTGTCGAAAGTCAAACCAAGAACATACTCTCAAGCTCGCTAAAAGGACACTAAAGCAGATAGAAGCAGACATTAAAGCTAGAGGGGTTGACGAGTCAAAATTCCCTCCAAAATTGGTGCTGACTTCTTTGGAGTGCGAGCATCTCTGCGACGAACGACCGCTCTCGGAGACGATTGATAAAATAAAGGCATATTTGAAATTAGACACCTGGAAAGATAATAATCTAAAGAGTAAGTATTATTACAAGCTTGGAAAGCTTAGCAGGTTGTTGTACAACGACCGGGTATTCGATTCGATGCCTTCGGAGCTTGAATTTTACAATAAGTCGATCGAGTATAATGATAAGAATTACAAAACTTGGCATTCGTTTGGGTACATTCATTTCGAGGCGATTGAATATTTCGAGTCAAAGAACCTAAAGAACGAAAACTTAATCCAGAACGTCAAAGCAGCTCTAAAAGGATTCATAAAGGCAATTTCATTGGGAGGAACGCAATCATCGACCTCACGCACTCTCCAGGATCTTCTTCGTCTACTGACTCTCTGGTTCAATCACGGCGATAACGATGAAGTCCAGATGGAGCTCCAAGAAGGTTTCACGACTATTGAAATTATTTCTTGGATCGAGGTTGTCCCACAACTCATGGCTCGCTTCGATATCCCAAAAGTCAAAATACAAAGATCAATTCATGATTTGCTCATTCGAATCGGAAAGCATCACCCACAAGCACTAGTCTATCCATTGACAGTAGCAAACAATGACAAAAACATGGGAAGAAGAGGAGCTGCAAGAGAGATTCTCAAAGAAATAGAGCAGCATTCAAAGAGTTTGATTGATCAAGCTGTCGTACTAGCTGAAGAACTCAACAGAGCTGCGATTGTGCTCAAAGAGCAATGGTGTGATGGTATTGAAAGAGCAAGCCAAAACTACTTCCAAGAACATAGCATTGAACAAGCAATAAAAACTTTCGACGAACTTCACGATCTAATGATGAAGAAGTTGGAGACTCTCAGCGAAATTTCATTTCATCAGTCGTTCCGTCTCGAAATTGATGAAGCAAGACAATGGATAAAGAGGTACAAGTCAACCAAGGAACTCACATGCATGAATCAGGCTTGGGAAATCTATTCTACAATCTTCCACAAAATAAAAGATAAGTTAACGAACATAACAACTGTGTACTTGGAAAATGTGTCTCCTAAACTGCTCCAATTTAAAGACGGAGAAATCTCTGTTCCTGGAATGTATCGTCCAAATAAACCGGTAATTGCAATTTCTGGTTTTGCACCAAAGCTGCCTGTTCTCGCGTCGAAGCAACATCCAAGAAAGCTTTTCGTGTATGGCAGCGATGGTAAAGAGTACACTTTCCTCCTCAAAGGCAAAGAGGATTTACGTCAAGACGAGCGAGTCATGCAGTTATTCTCTCTGTGTAATAAACTATTGACATCTGAACCGGAAACTTCCAAGAAAGATCTCTCACTCACCAGATACTCAATCATTCCTCTATCTCAGGGAGCTGGTCTCTGTGGATGGGTGCAGAATTGTGACACTCTTCAAGCCTTAATTCAAGAATATCGAGAGGGAGCTAAAATCTCTATGCGAGTCGAAAGACAGCTCTACGGAAACTTCTGCGCGAAATTTGATGTGTTACCTGTAGCTAACAAATTAGAAGTCTATCGAAATGTCATTGAAAACACAAGAGGCGAAGACCTCAAGAAAATATTATGGTTGAAGAGTCCAAACTCAGAGACTTGGCTTGAAAGAAGAATAACCTTCACAAAATCATTAGCGACAATGTCAATGGTTGGATACATTCTCGGTCTTGGAGACAGACACCCTGGAAATATTATGATGCAGCGGCAGACTGGACAGATCGTGCACATTGATTTTGGTGATTGCTTCGAAACTGCGATGAAGAGAGAGAAGTTCCCAGAAAGAGTACCATTCAGACTTACAAGAATGCTTGTTAATTCAATGGAAGCCGCTTCCATTGAAGGTACTTTCACCAACACTTGTGACTCGGTTATGAGCGTCCTGCGAATGAATAAAGAGTCTTTGATTGCGATTTTACAGGCATTTGTATATGATCCGCTTTTGAACTGGAGGCTTCTTACGGATGCTGATGAAAATATTCAGGCGACAACATCAGCTCAAGGCGATCAGCACTATTCTACCTATGCATCTGGAGGGCTTCAAGTCCCTCTCAAGGCGGTTGAAAGAGGAATGATGATTGAAGAGGTAAAAGAATCAGAATTGGACGAGCCGGCGAATTACCGTAAGATAAGTGTGAGAAAGTCGACGAAAGAAAATAGTAAAGAAATTAAATTAGAGCCAGAAGAGGAGAATGGCGAAGAGAAAAAAGAGGAGCTCGAGAAAGACAAGAAAATATTGTATGAATCAAGACATGCCTTTGATCAACTGAGAGCCAAAAAAGCGAGAATGGCAGAAGATGCTAAAATCCGACCTGAAATTTTGAACAGAAAAGCACTTGAGGTCATTGAGAGAATCAAAAATAAGCTAGCTGGAAGAGATTTCTCTAAGGATGAGAGTTTAGATGTTGAAGACCAAGTTCGGAAACTCATTAGACAGGCGAGATCCGATGAAAATATTGGACAATCATATATAGGTTGGTGCCCATTCTGGTAAGAGTCAACCGCTTGATAAGAATTAGGTTCACTCAAGAAGTATAGCAATGAGAGCTTCAACTATATATTTCATTTTTTTTTTTAAGCAAATCTTTTACAAAAAAGAAGGCGTGTCGTTATTAATAGAAAAGCATTTCCCAAGAATCATTGAGTCTACTGAATGCATAGCATTTCTTCTTTCAAGTGACCTATCGTAAATTCTATACTTCGTTTAGGAATAAAAGACGTTTTGTTGAGAATTTAAGGTCAGTTTCGTTTGGTTTATTCTCTATCAAGAGTAGTAGAGTTTTAGCTCATTAAATCGCTGATATTAGAAAATTATTTTTCTACATTCTTTGTTGTGAGAATTAATACTAGATAAAGAAATTAATTAAGGCATGTTCCTAAATAAAGACTGAGATTCATACCTCTTCGGCTTAGTTTTAAAAGAACCACTAATTGAAGACGCAAAAAAAATATATCCTTAACTATATTTGCAAGTTTTTCTAAGGAGATAAAGTTGAAGCTCTGTTCTAAGAAAAACAGAAATTCTAACGAGTATGATATAAACCTTTGTAAAAATATCATTAAGACAGTGAATAACTAATTAACTAGTTTACAAAGAACAGGAAGCATACTTTCTTCCTTACACAATTTACAATTAAAGGGTTTCAGGGAGATGAATGGTGCTTAAATTGAATCTATGGGTAGATATAGAATCTTCTGATCCCAGGTTCCATTTATTCCACTCTGAATTCTACTTGTGATCTTTAAAATCAATCCTTGCATCTCGGATATCCTATGAATTTTTTTGGAGGAACAAAAGGGTAAGCAATTGTTGATTAATATTCCTCTCACCACAAAGTATCTTGGAAAACTTCGGATAGCTGACTTTGATCAAATAATCCTAATATCAGTTCCTGAGTTGTCGAAGTACCATCCTGAGGTTTGATATCAAACAAAGGAACGCCATCTTAAGTTAATAATAAAACAGAACAAGTCAGCATATTGTGAAAGAAATTGAGATTTTACTTGCTATAATTGGGGACCCAGAAATCGTAGGTTCAATCCCCTGAACCAAAGGAGACTCGATTTTTTGTATTCCAATAAAAGTTCCCATCAACAATCGATAGATAACTGACGCGTAAGTGATTAAATTTGTAGTCGGTACATCTCCAAGCGGGGTTTTTTGATCTGAGAGAATATTCAGTACAGCTTTCAGAAGCAAATTCCGAGCTAGCACATAGAATGTGAGAAGCATCTTGGGTACTTTCTCATCAATAACCCTTGCAATATTTAATTTATAATTTAGGAATAAGAGTTTCTTTACTTGAGTCGGCCGAGGGTGTTAAAAGACAATTGTCCCATTTCATACGGAGTTAATATACTGTCAGGAACAAAAGTACTGTCCATTGATAGCAAACCTATGATAGACATTATTATCTACCCGAGATTACACTGATATACTTACCCAGTGTAATTAAGGTTGAAGTATCGAAGGTGTCTGTTGTTATTGATCCTAATATATTTTTCAATAACGCAGCGACCTTTTCCTAAAAAAATTAAGGAATATTGTGCTTGTATAATGGTTAGTCAGCCTCACCTTCAAGAAATTTGCTCGTACTTTCATGTCAGTAGGCTTCTTTTTCTGGGTGCCCACCCTCAAATCAAGAGGTTTCTTGTAGCTGAGGATCTTTTCACAATGGATTTCAGGTGATTTGATTAATGAGATATACCTCGTTCAAGACTATTTGAGAGGCTTTTTTCAAGTGACTAGAGAGAACCTTTTGTCATGAAAGGAAAAAAAAAAGAATTAAAGACTGCAATAAAACCTAAACGGTGAATACCTGATGAACTTGTGGCAAACTATCATGGAAAATTTTGTTGAGCATAGCCTTTCTCCCTTTTGCGAGTGCTTTTGCTCTAATTTGGACACTTCGTGGTGTGTCTAGCAACCACAACAAGCAGCGGAGGATGGATCTGAGTTTTCTAGTTTTTTCCAACAATATCCATTATAACCTTCTCATATAATCAACTAAAAATACTTATTGCTGCTTTTTCTTGCTGGATTGCTCACGGTTGTCTGAGGTATCTGATTAGTGCTCAAAACCGTTTTAGATATCTGTTTTGGAGTACCTACTAATTGAGAGGTGAGTACTATAGGTTGGAGTCAAAAAAGCATACCATTCTCCGGATTTTTCATCTTCTTTGGTTGATTACCAGCTGCTTGCATTTGTTGATACCATTGCATTTGAGCTTGCTGCATATTCATTGCCATCATTTGTTGATATCTTTGCATTGCTATCATCATCCTGAAAAGATTTAATTCACTCTAGCTAAAACTCCCAAGGCTTTTTGGCGTTACATTTGATTATATTGGTGTTGGTATTGGAAAGGGTTTCCGTAGTTCATAAAATGCTGCATATGAGCTGTACAAACAAAGATCCTTGAGAAATATAATTGAAATGGATTTTTTTACCTTCTGGAGCTAACCGCTTTCGAAGAAGTTTATTCGTAGAAGAGGGAAACGGAGAATTCTTTGAGTCTTTGTTGTTGTCTTCTTCTAGAAAGCTTCCTTCAAAACGTACAGGTTTTTTCTGTTTATTAGCTCTAATCAAAAAGAAAAAAAAATTTGAACTTTTCCTCAAAGTTTCACAATACTCAGCAGAGTTTTCTTCATTTTCCTCCTGCTTTTTCTTTTGTAACTCTTCTTTTTCTAATGCTTTAAGAAAAATTCTCTCAAGCATTTCAGTTTGATTATTTATCGATCTAAGAAGCTCGTAATCTAGCAGTTCACCAAAGTTTGGTTGCTGTCCGTTGTCATTCCCAAAATTCATTGTTGGCTGGATTGATGCAGATAAAGATTAAAGCAAGTTTCCTCATTTTCGTACTGAAAAAATCATTGCTGGCTGTCTGGGTTGCTCAACAATTGGCTGTTCAAAAATAGGAGCCTCTTGACTAGGTTTTGTCTTTTTTACTACACTAGTCTCAGTCTGGAAATTATGAGAGTGATGGCCCTGCAATGATTTGTCTAGATGAAGAGATTGGACCAAAAATCAAATCTGTTAGAAAGAAACCTCGAAATGCAGGTTTTGTTGTGCTTTGGTGAGTTGGTTTATTTTCAGGTATATATGTTGGCATTATAAGAGGTGGGAGTTTCTCTGTTCTGGTGGTTGTAGCTATGTATTTCTGATCTTGTTAGAACTGTCATCAATTTAATAATTTCATACACCTGCCCTTCTGAGCTGATCTTCAAGAGAGCTTCTTTGATTTAAATACTTTTGGATTTTATAATAGCTCAGGCATGGGAAAGGCATTTAAAGAGATACTTTGCTTTGGTAATATTTATCGAGGAAATTTCTTTTTTTCTCTTCAATCTGTCGTAGTCTTTGGGCTTGAGCAGCACTGATGTCTTTTTCGATGCTGGAGGATTTTTCATAATTAGTTAGAAGCTGAAAACAAAGGGTATAGATACTTATTAATATTCATGAATCGTGAATTAAAGTCCTCAGTTTGGATCCGATTGGTAGGCGACCCTAAGTAAGGTCCTAGCTGATTTTGACGATTACTTCGAAGCTGAACATCACTGTAAGCTAAATTTTTGCCTTGGTAGAAGCTCATTTTGTCGGCTGACTCACAATTACTTAAAAATAAAAAATATATTCTCACAAAAAATGTCCAAGGTAGCCAACAATATTTATTTGCCTATTCAACAACTCTATAGCAGCTGCTTATACCATTTTCAATGCTGAATGAGTTTCTGCCAACCAGACTTAAGAATGGCTGGAAAATAAAAATTTTTTTAAGTAGATTTTGTTCATTGGTTCAAATAATATGAATGTTATGGCTCGAAGAAGGGATATTTTCGCTTTCTTATTTGTCCTTGCATAGAGCTCGCTCAATTAATCGTTATTCATTTCATTTCATTTAATTTGATTACTAATATCATTGTTAATTCAATATTTACGCAATGAAAATCCAATTTGCATACGCAGTTTTTGATCATAATTGATTACTTCAACTATGCAATATGAATGCATCGAAGATTATTTAATCAAAAAAGAGCTCAAATTATTTTATCTCTCCTTTAGAGGGAATTGAGTCTTCTAATTTTGAAGCTTTTTCTTCTCCGCTGTCGCGAACATCTTTTGTAGATAATTCCTTTTCATAGGTTAACAACGGTGAATCTAGAATGGGGACGCTTCCAACAGAAATTTTATTTGAAGCTATTGAATCTGAATGTTGTATTTTATTAAAGTCAGTTTCACTTGGATTATTCCACAACATTCCACAGAAGCAGTGATTGAGCAATTGTACTCCATATGCCAGAAACTTTTGTAAGCTAGCAATCTCGAGAGTTTTAACCACCATGAAGATAATAAAGCACAAGTTCAATATCAGAACTAAAACACCAATAGTATGATTTAACCAGGCTTCTGAAACAGCTCCATAGACTGCAAAGTAAGTTGTTACGATGTATATCGAAGTTGCGATTAAGTCGGCTTTATAGAGGTCAGCAAAACGGTATGGCTTAGCGGCCTTTAAGTATAAGAAATATAGGACAAGACAAATCACTATTGTTAAACCCCTAGCAGTGTGATCCATTGTTCCGACCTGTGACAGCACTGTCATCGCAATAGTAATGAGCATTTGCACTTGCGCCCACATATAGTGTTTTTTGGTGAAGCTAGAGTAAGTGGAGCCAAAGTAGACTGCAAATTTCCTTTCTTTCAGTCTGAGTCTATTTTTGAATAGGATAAAGAAGAATGCGAGGGGAATAAGAACTCCCCAAAATATTAACAGCGGAAGCGCAACGAAATATCTGAAAAGATAAAAGCGTGGCGTTCCACAAGTCACATTTGGTGCGATAGTTAGATAAGAAGGACCTGCTGTTGGATCTTGGGGGTCGAGAGGCTGACAAGAAAATATTGAAATCATGACATAAATTATCCCAGGCTGCTCGATGAGTGTAATACCGATGCAAATGATAGCAATGAAGGATTTGAAGTGATAACTGGGATGAAAATATTTGACAATCCCTCCGATTCCAGCAAACAAGAGTATCTTCAAGAAAGGCAGGCCTCCAACCACCCCTAACTTCCAGTAGTAGACATCATCTTCAGAAATTCCAAGGTACCTGCAGGCGCAGTCTACTGTGGATAATACTATCTGATATGGATTGGTTATTGGTATCAAGTTCTGTACGGATTGAATGGCAGACGACGGAATATTCTTTATAATGGCCAATATTTGAGCATATTGCAAGAATATTAATAAATACCCTCCTTTCGTAATCTTCTCAATAAATTCTTTATTAAATCGGTTTTCCACGAGCAATGCGTTGCTTACAGCTCGCATCTTCCAAATAAACCAAATCTCGAATAAAAGCAACCCTAGAATCAAGCCAATCAAAGCGAGAATTGTCACCCATGAAGTCCAGCATTTTGTACATGTCATCCCGCTTGCTGGTCTGTAGAAGTTCTTGAGGTCGCATCCAAGACATTTGGGCCCTGCATATCCTTCACTGCATATGCTATCGCCAAAGCTTGTATTGAGGACGTTGTTACAAACTTCAGGCCGATGGCAAGCGTAGGCTTGATCTGAGTTGTTATCCAACCTCCAAAAGCCTTTCTTGAGTATTAGCTCGCTCCCTCCTAGGCATTTAAAGCCATTTGGGCACTCGTGACACTTGGTATCTGTGGTTCTCAATGAAAAAGAATCTGGCTCGCATTTAGTACATACTCCTTTGGTTGTGGAATTGATTTCTCCAATTTGACACCCTCTCAGTTGGAAATGCATTTTAAAGTAGACATGAGCGCCTGACTCAAGCGTGAGAGTTACACGTACTTGCACATTCTCATACGCTTGGCCTTTCATTAGAAGAGAGGCTCCTGGTAGAATACATGATCCATAGGTGCAATCTTTTGATGTGATAGTTTCATTCAGAGCGGGGTTCGTCAAAGATATTGAGTAGCCTGATGCTGCTTTAGAAAGAACGCTGAGAGAGTTCTCGAAGTAATCAAAGAGAGTAAAATTTAAAGATGTTTCTTGGAATTGAAAGTGGCTTATCGGCTCTGGGTAAAGGTCGCCACTCTTCATTTGGGTACTGTGAGGACTGTGCGATTTTTTGTCTTGAATGATCAACCTTAATGCTGTAGGACGTGTGGAGATATCTTTGCCAGCAAGCGCAGAATTTTGTTGGAAAGTATTATTCTTCTTAATGCCTGACAGAATTTGATTCCCTATAAATGACCCAATGAATATTGCCCCTCCTTGACCATTAACGGCTTGATTTTGTATGAACTTTGAGTCTATTATCTGGAATCTCTCGAAGGAATACAGATAAGGATCTTCTGAAAGCCCAATAAAAATAGCTCCACCTCCCAAAGTATACTTTTCAATTTCTGTTGTCCCCTCAATGCTGTTTGAAATGAAACTTGTGTTTCTAATATTCAAGTTAAACACATCCATGAGAGAGATGGCACCTCCACGAGATGCGCCAGTGTTTCTTAAGAAGCTGCAGTTGAGTATATCTAATATTACTTCAGACAACCTAATCACAGTGTCACCAGAATTATCTTCAAAGATTGAGTCCGAAAGCATAATTACTCTATTTGGAACACTATTTGGTCTTGCAGAGTGCACTATAGACAAGAATACAGGTGCCCCATTCATATTTTTTACAACCCTGTTACTATTTATGAGAGCCAATCTGAAAACGGGACTCCTCAAGCAAACGATAGATCCTTCATAATCTCCCGAGAATATACTGTTATTAAAGAAGGTGGTGTTTGAAATAGTGATACTCTCAGGATTCCAGATGTTAGAGGAAGATGTTTCAACTCCGATGATGCAAGCACCAAGTTCATGGAGTGCTCGATATGGTAGGATGGTGTTCGATTCAAAAATAGAATCTGAGATGTTTACTGCTGAGTTGGATGTCAATTTAATAAGATGACTTGATGATATGACATTTCTAATATGGAGTTTCTCGATCAACATGTTTCCAGTAGGACTTTTAATTATAGTCAGCTGGGAGTCGCTAGTATCCACGGAATGGTTGGGGTTGCCATCACCGTCATACAGTGCTTCGATAGTGAAGTTTTGAATGCGTAACTTAACCGTAAAAGAATCACTCCTGAGACTCGAGAAGAATATTAGTGAGCGATCTTGTCTCGTCCTCCATAATTTGGTTGTGACGTTGCTGTAAACAACTAAATTTTTCATGACCACAAGAGATTCTGTATCTGTCTTCAGTCGAGACAGATCTTCGAGGTAAAACAGAGCTCCTGGCCTTAGGCTCTCATCTTGTAAGTAGAAAATACAGTCTGCTACTAGCAGATGGGAGATGTATTGCTTCTTGATAAATAAAGTTCCGCCCTGAAGATTGGCAGAGTTGTTAATAAAAGTATTGTTCACTATCCCCAGTTCAATAGGCTTATCTTTTGCATTAAGAGGATCAAAGTAGAACACCCCGCCCAATTCTGCAGTATTATCAGAAAACAGATTGTCAATAGATGAAACTTTCATGGGTCTATTTGATTTTGAAAACAAATTTTCGAATTGGAACACACCTCCATAGCTACCCTTGTTGTTAGTGACTGCCGAACCAACAATCTCGAACTCATTTGACGCCACAAGAATGGTACTCTCCCAATTATGAAATGAGGCAACTTGGGATGGATTCGAGTGCAACTGGATGTCTTTCATCTGAACCATGTTAGAGTACAAAGTAATTAAAAAGGAGCTTCCTTCGGCTGAGTTGTTCTGAATTAAGCTTGATTCTATGAGCAAATTTGTCTTCGGGTTCATGACATGAATCATGGAGCTTCTCGGGCTAACTCCTTGATCAGAATGCGCGTAGGAGAGTTGGCAATCGATCAGAGTGAAGTTATTCATTACAATGTTTGAATGGTTATTGAGAGGAAGGACTATGCTGAGTAAAGATGCTTTAACGTAGCTTTCCAAATTGAGATGAATCGCTTCCAACACCATGTCACTTATAATGAGATCGTGTTTAATATAACTTAGAGCAGATATACTAATCAAGCTGAGTGTTGATAACCATGAACTTCGGATTGTATTTTTGCTGAGGACAACCCTCGAGAAATGTTCTCCTTTGATCAACATTACTGCAAGACCTAAATTGTCTCGAAAAGTATTTTCAGAAAACTCGATCTCTGTATCCGGGTTATCCTCTGCACGAGCCTCGAAAAATTTAATCCCTGCTTCAGTCGAAGCTACGAAGTTATTCTTGACGACAGTGTTAGGATTGTTTTCAATGAGGAGTACGCTGATCGTAATGAGTTGTTCCGTCCAAAGGAAGTCGTGAACATTGAGAAGGTTTGTGAATATATTATCTTTAACGAGCAGGATTGAAATAGTAGGTATCAGCTTACTGATAGTGATAAGGTTCACGTTGTAGACGGTCACATGACTAAAAATGTTATGGTCGAAGATGAACAATGAGCTCAAGATTTTTTCTGAATTTTGTTGGGAAATGTAATGCATTACAAGATGCCGCAGCTCTTGGTCAACCAAATAACGCTCTAGTTCGTCTATGCTTGCTTCGCTCATTTTCTGAGCATATTTGTCACCGTAGATTGCATGAGCACAGAAGACGCAGTTCTCGCTAATGAATGTTGTGCGTTCAAATGTATTATTGACTATAAACGCGTTGGGCACGTTAAGAGCAAAAATTTGGGAAGTGTATTCTAAAAACCAGTGTCCAGTGAAATTGTTGTTTGCCAAGACAAATGAAGTTAGGACTGGGTAGATTTGAGGAACGTTCTCATCGAGTACTTCGAGGCTGTAGTCGTTCTGATATCTCCAAAAGAACCTTGAATCTCTGCAAACACCACTATAAAAATTGCTTAGAGAACTGTTTTTTATCCACACGGGCACCATTTTTTCTTTTACATGAATGAAGTGTGCCTCTTCCAACAAGAAGTTATCAAAATAACTTTCATGTATTTTTATTCCAATGTTACTCAGTTTGAAAAAGGCAGGACGATTGTTAATTGCGAGCGAATCTGAACTCTGGGTGAGAAGGTATGAATCAAAAATCTTCATATCCTTCACAGTCATATTATTGATATCGAAATACGTCAGCTGCCTTAAAAACACTCGCAATTCTGCAACTCCTTCTGTAGCAGTGAATGAAAAGAAACTTTCAGTAGAGTTGACTGTATCCAACGAAATATTTTGAAAAAGCTGTAGTTTATCATTGTCCACAAAAGTGTTTTCGTATCGAAATGGGAATTGTCCTTGAAACGAGAAAAACGACGCATGAAAGTCTACAGACTTAACTGTCACATGTTCCATAAGAAAACTGTTAAAAGACCCTCTCATGGAAAGAAATGTCTCACGGACCGAACTTTCCGAGATTCTAAGATCAGATAAAAGGACTTTTTTTAATGGAAGATTATTGGTGATCTGGAAAAAATTAGTCAAGTTCGTGGATTCGGTGGGTTTCTCTGGTACAATTTTCGTATATTCTACCGCAATGTTTTTTATTTGAATTAGCCCATTTTTCTCAAAGTAAAATTGAAAAGGTGCTGTAGGAGCTGAAATGATCGAATTTTTGATCCTTATAGAGTCGAGCATCAATTGAGAGTCGTGATTGGAACTTGTAAAAGTTATGATTGGCGATTTGACTTTAATATCTTGTATTATGAGATTCTTCACTTCCAATGTGTGATCGTCTCGTATTGACTTTGAAATAATCAAACTGCGAGTTAACAAAGTAGAAGAGGCGCTGTTTCCCAAGAGAGTAATAGTATCGAACCAAGCATTTGTATTCACGAGGAGAAAGTGAGCTTCGGCGGTGGGCATGGTAATCGTTGAATAACTTTTTATGCTGATATTTGATGCTTTCAATTGAGACTGACTGTGCAAATCGAGTTCTTGAGAATCAGAATCATAAAATTCAAATACTGCGTGCTGTATCAGTTCTTGAGTTTGAATCTCAAGATTTAATAGTTCAGTTTTAGATAATTCAATACGATTCGAGACAGCAGAACTTTCATCCCACATCGTAGAATTGTAAATGCCAAGGTATCCGCTTGTAAAATATAAAAAGTAGTTGTGAAGTTGAGAAATTGATGAGTTGAAGCTGCAATTTACGAACTTGAAATCCGACGAGTTTCCGATAAGCAAGCCTTGTAGAGTTCGTTTGGAGCCATCTCCGATACTAAAATCGAGCGAATCAAAGTTGAAGATTGATTTACTGATTGCTAATTCAGCCTGAAACTTTATGTTCGCTCTCTCTCTGTAAGGCGAGGGTAGAGCTTTCAAAACGACAGCGCCACAGTTACTGAGTTTTGTTGGAGAAGTTATTGAATATTCTGTAGAGCGTGGCGTGAAGAATATGTACTGGGTTTGTGAATCCTTGGCAATTTCACAAACAGTAGAAAGGGCGGCTGCTGCAGTCCTAAATGGTGTGGAGATAGCCCCAGTAGATATCCACCCATTGTATTCTGAGTCAACATAGTAAGCAGTCTCACTTAATACTGTGACGCTAAGCGCACAGAAAATGAGAAAGATGATATTTCCTTTCGGCATCTCTGAATAATAATTATTAAAGGCTTGAGTAGAAATTAAAAAGTGGATCAATTAATAAACAATTTACAGGTCAAATTGCCCTTGAAATCATGAAAAATGCATAAAGCTCGTTACTAGCTCTTAATATAATCTGAAAGATAAGCATTTGGGGTACCAGTAGTCTGAGATTACCTTTCCGCTTTCGAAAACTCGCGCATCAATTATTGCTAACTACAACTAGGCTCTTATCTGCCAGAACAAACGATTTGGAAAATATCACTATATGAAGAATGAGGAATTTATCTTATTTTTATCAATCGATAACTACTGGGGCAATGTATAAAGAAGATCCAACCTACCATTCAAAGTGCTATTTCCGAATAATTTTGCTTTTGTCTACATTTGTTGCTTTCCATTTTAAATATAGTGACTAATATCTCTTAACTCTTTCCATTACATCTGTCCCTTCATATCTCTCTAATTCTTTGATGGAAATCTTATAAAACTGGTTTTGATATTCTTTTTTACATTGAAACCTAATTTACATTGAGAGTTTCATAATAATTAATGTAGAGTCGCTTCTGGTTCCTACTTTTAGATCTACGGTTGCCCATTTGGATTGAGTTCAATGAGTTGCAAACTATCGTGTTCACTGAGAGGAGATCGTTTCTTTTTCTGGCAAATGAGCACACTGAGAGTCAAAAAAGTTATTGCTCCAGCTACAAATGCCGCATGTATCATTGTCAGTGTGAGTTTTGAGATAACTCTGCTAGTAGATAGTCTTTTGCAGACTCTTGAAAATTCTGATTCAGAGACCATCCCATTGATTAGTTTCGTTCGAATTGTTTCATAACTGCAGAGCCCATCAGAGGTCATATTTTCACAGAGGCGACGTACCTTATTGTTATAAAGGAACTTGATGTAATACTTCCCTGTAATGTTATGTAGCTCTATAGTCATGAAGGCCGAAAACTTTGGCAATTCTGCACATGTATTTATATCTGTATTCTGGCTTAACGTTCCATCAAGGCACTCGAGAGAAAGCAATCCAAGTCCCACAAGCAGCGTTACCTGATTAATATTATGAGTTGCGTACAGGCTCATCTTAACGTTAGATTCTCCATTTATTCGTCCCTCGAGCTCTTCCAGAACGGATTGAATAAGATGAGTATTAAATACACGAACGATCTGAGGGGTAGCGGTATGGATACATAGCGTATAATACCCGCTGATTCGTGAGAGATTTTTATAAAAACTACCATTTTTATCAACAGGGAGAGGAAGGCCTTCTGCCTCCATGACCACCATCTCACCATAGGCGAATAATCCCAACTGCAGATCTACCTTATCTTCACTAATGTTTAACATTGCAGCTAACTGATTAAGTGTGGGCCGCATTTCATTAGTGAATTCCATGGTTTTGTTGCTATGAGCGGCTGCATACTGTATCTCAAGCTCCGCAGGACAGTATTTCTGAGAATAGCCATCCAAAAAATCATCCTCTGCGCTAAGAATTTTAACCGGGATAGCATTGAATCCCCCAGGTATTGCCCAATCTGCTTGCTGCTTCACAGTGGTGTTATTATTATCAGAACTTTCATTATTTTCAGAGCTTCGATTTGTTAGAGAGATTTCTTCTTCGTAGAGTAGCTCATTCGAACGGACTGGACCTGTCGCTGGTGGGTATAACCCTGTTG
>ENA-UOUE01000036-UOUE01000036.1-compost-metagenome-genome-assembly--contig:-NODE-36-length-90434-cov-7.526113_pt1 | contig 90434 bp, 56 predicted proteins | sample MGYA00238146_ERZ747223 | MGnify/ENA primary metagenome ERZ747223 (study PRJEB28781, sample SAMN06268865) | compost metagenome | isolation source: single cell | place: USA: California, Emeryville, Joint... | reverse complement strand
GAGGACGAGCTTGTTGATCTTGATTTCTCTCATTGGGTTGTCGGCCTTGCTCTTCTTGGTGGCACCAGCGGTGGTGGCTGGCTTAGTTTGGGCTGCCTTGGACATTTTTACTTTTTGGGATTTCCGTAATAATTAATCAATAATTATTTGTAGATTGTTTCGAGTGTCTGGATTTAATAGTGAGGAAGAGGAGGAAAAAGTAAATCAAAGCAAGAGGATTTAAAATTGGTATTTCATGACTAATTGCAATAGGCCTAAATTCATACAAAGGCGCTCTTATATTACACATTAATGGGAAATTTTGTAGTGCTGCGTATTTTCTTGCATAGTTGTTGCAGCGATTTAAATAATTCTTGAATTAGGTATCTTTGCTTAAATAGCAGTTTTGCAAATCATTTTGCAAGTTCCTGGAAATAAGTATAGTTGGACGAGCTATTTCGAAGAAGTCTGCTTCTCTAACTGATTTCACACAAAAGCACGGAAGGGAAGTTGATCTTCGCCGCGATTATCACCATTTTTGTTGTTTTCTTTAAACCATTAATCTTGAATTTGTTCAGTCCTATCGAAATAATAAGGCTGTCTACTGGCAGTTCACAGAAAAATGAAGCTCACTTAATAATAATGAGAAACTAATGAAACGCATGGCAATTGTAACATTTCAGCAAAGTCCGGACAAATCTATGAAGGACGCAGGTATGGAGCTGACTCTACAACCAGAATCTGCTGTATATCTAAACATAATACAACATATATACATATTTAAAGGATACTAAAACCACACTTTGAGAGAATGAAATATTGTTATATCGACCACATATTCATAAAAATTTTTCGCTTGAGAAGTCTCTTATTGTTGGGTTTCAAGCTGTTGAAGTTTTCGGAAGATCTCAGCTTGAGCGGAACTCAAGGTCGATGGTATAACAACCTTGAATACGACGTGGTGGTCTCCTCTTTGGCGCTCCATGTTTAGTTTCGGTATTCCCTTTTGGTTTAATTTTAGATGTATTGAAAAAACAATAACGCCTTACCTTGCCAACCAGAGTCTTTTTATCTCCATGCTGCGTTCCTCTATCCACAGTGATTATCTCTTCACCATCTAATGTCTTCACCTTTATTTTCGTCCCCAACACCGCCTATCATTGGAAATAAAAAAATTAGCATTTTTCCCAATTCGCAAGGAATGGCTTACCTGCGAGATAGTCAAATAAGCATCTGTATACACGTCGAACCCTTCCCTTCTAAAATAAGGGTCAGGTTCGACTCTCACTTTGATGATTAAGTCTCCTGGGACTCCTGAATTCCCATAATTACCCTATAAAGCAGTACATTTTTCAGGGATAAGGCTCTGAATGTGTGCTTACTTTTCCCGAAAGACGAAGACTTTGGCCATTATTAATACCCTTCGGGATGTTTATCTCTTCCTTTTGAGTAATTACAGCCATGCCTGTGGCGTTGCAGGTCTTGCAAGGGTTTTTAATAATACTTCCCAGACCCTGGCACTTCGAGCAGGTCATTTGGAATGTCATTGGTCCTTGACGGTAATTCAATGTTCCTTTTCCAGCACACGTTCCGCACTTCGTGGTCGGATAACCAGGTTCAGATTTCGTTCCGTTGCAGTGTTGGCAGAGCCCTTTCTTTTCGAATCTCACCTCCTTCATCGCGCCCCAAACTGCGTCTTGGAAGCTTATCGAGATGCTGAGCAGGACATCCTGTCCTTTCTCAATTCCACCTCCCATGCCCATGTTAAAAAAATCTCCGAAATTCTCGAAAATATCCTCAAAGCCTCCAGCGTGGGCTCCTCGCCCTCCGCCCCAAAATCCACTAAATCCAAATGGATCTCCTCCGGCACCAGGGCCGCCACTTGCGCCTGCCTGAGCTTGCTCGTCGCCGGTCATACCATACGAATCGTAGGTTCTTCGTTTGGCATCGTCGCCAAGGGTTTCGTATGCGCTGCAAACGTATTTAGCTTCAATTGAGATGAAAATTGATTACTTGTTAATTTCCGCAAATTTCTCCTTCGCGTCTTTTGCGGGGTTTTTATCTGGATGATACTTCTGTGCGAGTTGGAAGTATGCCTTCTTGATTTCGGCTTGGGTAGCGTTTTTAGAAACTCCAAGAATTTCTAGATAAAGGTAACATTGTGAGATTTGAGATAGAATGAAGCAGAATACGATAGAGATCTTTTTTGGGGCCGTAGAAAGTGTTTGATTTATGGAAGTGGAAGCGAGGGACTTTGACGCATTCTTTCGCGAAGGTGCCGAAAACCAGGCGAGAAATAATCATCTCAAATAATTTTTAAAAGTTTATTTATACAGGGCTGTTCGAATCCTGTGAAATATTTGCGGAAAATGTAAGCACTGTCTAAACTAGTAATGAAGTGGCCTTTTTGAATGGGAAAATAAGTATTTAATGGATGATGGCATGTTATTCATCTTGGAATTGACCTTAACTAGTTTATTATTACAGTGTTTTGAAATTAATTGACTCTAAGGTTTTTCTACACTAGGAAAAGAACATCACTTAGTATTATAGAGAATTGGAATTGAGGTTTGGTTAGATAAAACCTTTGCCAGCGGTTTGATCCTTTCATTCTATCTAATAGTCCGTTTTCGAGTGTTTTTGTTGGAAATCATATAGATTAATCAAAATCTTTGTTTTTTTTCGATAGTAGATTTGAATTAGCTATTAGAAGAAAATTAATTAGATTCGTGGAAAGAGACCTACTCAGATGTTAAAAATCTTGAAGAAAGAAGAGGAGTACGCCGGCAAGACAGACGAAAAGGCGATATTCGATATCCAGCAGAACAAAGAGCCCATTTACAGAACCCTGTAAGTTACATTTTCTACTTTTCTTCTGCAACTCCTTCTTCTCTTCAACAAATTTCTGAAAATCATTTCCAGGCGTCCTGTGTCCATCGGAACCTCCGTCATCGGACTCTTCTACAAAGATGGTGTCATCATCGCCTCTGATACGGGTCTTTCATACGGTGGAAGAATCCTTCAATTCAAAAGCGCAGAGCGTATTGTTAAAGTGAATGATCAAACCATCATCTGTAATTTCCCTTCAAAAAACTCTCTAAGCCTATTTGCCATCAGCATCAAGCGGCGAATACAGTGATTTCCAAGAGATCGTCAACAAATTGAAAGAAATTGACCGTGATGTCAAGAACTATGATGACAAAAACCAATATTCTCCTAAAGACTATGCCGCTTACCTCGGTAACTCCCTGCTTATGAGGTTAATTGACATCATTTGCTTATATTCAGCGCGATTGACCTACGCTAAGAGAAGCAAAATGGACCCGCTCTACTGCCAAAACGTCGTTGGAGGCTATGCCAATGGAGAAAGATTCCTTACTTATGTAGACTTATACGGAACGAAATTTGAGAACACCCATATCGTCACAGGCTTCGCCAGATACTTCGCGACTCCTATCATCTATAATGATTGGAAACCTGACATGAGCGAAGAAGAAGTTAAGAAAATCATCAAGAAATGCTTTACAGTCCTTTTCTACAGAGATTGCAATGCCATTGATAAGTAAAATACACTCGGTTACATTGAATGTGCTGACACCTATTTGATAGAATCCAAATTGCTGTCGTCGATAAAAATGGAGTCAGAATTGAAGAGCCAACCATCGTCGATTCGAAATGGGATTATAAAGGCTACGCTTTCAGAGCGAATGAGGACATTAACTTCCAATAAAATGGAAAAACGTCCGAAAAATAATTAAATGATGCTTGGGTTTGAATAAAATGATTAATTGTTGTTGTTGCTGTTGGATAATTGCATCATTTAGTCTGATTGTTACTTAATGAAATGAATATAGTGCTTGTATATTTGGGATGGAGAAATAGAGCTGTTTTGAGCGAGAAGAAGAAGATTCTATTGTTCAATTTTAAGGAGTTTAATTAATGTGTCGATTATTTTTTTCTTTGGAACGGTAATCTAATGCAAAACGTGAAATACTTTAGATACTTTGTCGCATAATTTCGTCGAACATTAAATGTGTTTATTGAATAATCCTGCATAATGCAAGGGACATTCTCGAGTCCGTTAGAGATATTTTTAACAGCATTCTGTCGCAATAACGAACTCCATTTTCAGATTTTATTCTTTTAGTCTGTCGTTTTGACTTTTCAGAATGCGAGAAGAGAGAGAGGATCTGTAAATAGCAGCTTTGTGTTAATTTTCAGTTGTTACTCATATCCTTGAGATATCCAACTGAAAAAGAAAAATATAGAAAATGACATATTGGCATTTTTATTGTTTGGTTCCTATCACAGAGTTATACTAACCATATTTACAAAAGAGGAAAGCAACATAGAGTGAATTCATAATCAGAAGACTCAGATGTGTTTTTTACGAATAGAAAGCTTTGCGGTTCGCACAGGAACTCATTTAAATTCGTCTAATTTTCTAATTTGGAATTACAATAATGGCATTCGAGGGATGAATTTCAGTCTTTTTATTAAAAGGCGCTCCTTTGCAATTTGAATCCTACAGACAGAAATAGCGCACTTATGATGCGAATTAAAGTACCTCGTTGCTTAGTTACATACCAAAATATGGGATTATCATAACACTTTCATTTATCTCCAAAATCGATATTGCTCTCAAGCTAATTCTATCCTAATCAAATAGTATTTCAGGAATCAAAAACGCTCTCTCTCTTATTTCTCAATAAAAAGCCGAACTTCCTTGCTAATGATGATAATTGGAAGTCTGATAATTAAAAATAGCTTTCGCTGACTGCAGAACTGAGAAGATCTCAGAAACCCAATGCGAGATAGACTGAAGCAAAGACAATCAACCAGCGTGAAACCAAACAAAAATATTCCAATTTTTTTTTGAAACTCCCTGCGGTTGATTTACTGCAAAAATAGCTCGATTTCATCAATTTTCTGATGGCTCAATTAATCAAATTTTGAACAATTTTATTCCAATTTGAAGTTCAAGAGGATTACTTAATTTAATTGTTCTGGCTCAATAGCGTAATTTTCGATATTCAAGTCGCTAATATAGCAAATTTTAAAAAATCTGCAAAAAAATCCAATACTTTCTTTCAGTTTCACCCGCTTCCTTTCCTTTAAATGTCACACTACAAAGGCTACGCCACTCCAACGAGATTCCAGAGCTACCCAGAGCCCACTTCACCCGTCTATGATGACCTTTCAGGGCTAAACATGACCAATCTTTCTCTTATCGAACCTATCGGACAACCTCACAATCATCCTAGCACTCTGCGAGGAGAGAGAAGGAAGAAAGGGCCGAGACTAAACGTCAATAGCACAAACTTCTCGAAAGCTTACGCGTCCTCCCCTTTCATTCAAGGCGAAAGCATAAATAGCACTTTCGACTCAGCAACCGATGTCACTCACACATCAATAGTGACTGACCCTCTAGTCCAAGGTAACAACCCTCAGCAGACCGTCGAGCACCTCGACCTTGCTAACTTCAAGGCGAAGCCTTGTCCACTTCCAAGTCAACATAACCATAAACACTGCCCTTTCTATCATAACTCAAGGGACCGCAAAAGACCTGGTAACATGTTCTCATCAGAAATGTGTGAGTATGCTGAGAACCCAGACAACTGTCCCTATGGCGACAAGTGTCCGAAAGCGCATAATCGGGTGGAACAATTGTACAAGCCTGAGAAGTACAAGACGAAATTCTGCTCGTACTATCCGAATAATCTGTCTCAATGTGAGTATGGGTATTTTTGCTCATTCGCTCACTCGGAGAAAGACATCGCGATCGAATTAATTCATAATTACGAGTACGATGACGACTTTTACATGTTCCATTTCAAGACTGCCTGGTGTCCGTTCAATCTTACTCAGCACGACAAAGCACTCTGTGTTTATGCCCACAACTGGCAGGATTACAGAAGAAAGCCTCAGATAGCGAATTATGATCCAGTCTCTTGTCCGCATTGGAAATCGACTGACTTCATTCTGAACTATGAGGATGGCTGTCCTTTCCGAGAGAAATGCAATAAGTGTCACGGGTGGAAAGAATTTGAATATCATCCTTTGGTATACAAGACGAAACCATGCCAAGGCAAGAATTGTACGAAAGGTCGAGATTGCCCTAACTTCCACAATAACTCCGAAAGAAGGTAAATGTCTACTTGCAATATTAGTTTTATAGTTAATTTTTTAGGATCTTAAATCCGTATATCATTAGCAAGACTTTCCGGCTGGTCCCAAGAAATAGGCTAATTGAAGGGACTTATAAGACGCGAAAAGTACGCACTGAGACTCGGCAGAATACCAGTCCACCGCAACCTCTCAAATTCCAGATTCCTCTCCTTGATCCAATGATCGACCCTGAGGAATTCTTTAACGGGAATTCACTTCGCAATGAAAGCACACCAAAGACGCTTCTTAACGATATCAGTCCGAAATTTACGAGTCTCTTGCAAGATTTCCAAGCAAGCTTTAGGTATCTTATTTCCTTGCCAATGGTTTTTCTAAGATTATTTTCATCAGTAAGGGACTGAGTGATAAGCCATTAGACAAAGAGCATGATCCAAAGCAACTCAACTCGTTTGATTCTTCCGGCACTGAAAAACTAAGGAAAACTGCCGAGACTGGCGGCTCTTGGTTCCTTCCTGAAGAGCCTGGATCTGGAGTTAGCAAGAGGAAATGGTCGATGAGTGAGCAAGAAATCGTAAATACTCAGAACACTGAGCAAAATTTATCGATTCGAAAGAGGCCATCTCAAAACCATGCTCGAGAGCTCGAAGATGATATTGATTCGATCAGGAGCTCTCCGAGCTTAGACGATGATGTCGAGAGCATTGACGAGGCGCTGAGACAGAATTTAGAGCGTATCATCGACAACGATGATATCTGAGGAGCTTCATCGAACTTTTTTGAGGAGATGAGGATCGTTGCGTGCTCTTCTTGAGTGATTTATTCTGAGCCAGAGTAATCTTTCAAGATAGCATGTGAATCCAATTTTCCTTTAAAAAAGGGATGGAGTAGACGAATTGTTTGTGAATAGGTGTCAAAGATAGTGAGAAAGAGAGGGAAGCTTATCAGTTATAGATTAGATATTCATCATAACAATAGTTCTTAACAAAATAAGGTCATTATAAAAGGAAGTACTGCTTTTACAGGGTTCCTTCAGACCAGAGTTTATTATATGTCGATATATATATATCAAAAGAGCCATATTAAATACAAATTGATAGTAAAAGTCTGTATAAAATTCATAGTGAGTATAGAGTTATCAAGCTTCTCTCATTTAATATGTCTTCTTAGAATTCTCAAGGAGCGAGGTATAGGCAGATTAAGCAGCACACATTTTGATGTTGCTGCAAGCTGAAATATTCCAAATTCTCCTACTCACACATCAAATTTGAGAGGACCTAATTGACTGAGCCTCTTGTACCGTTTAATATACAAAACTTCGGCCCCTGAATATCCATGACTTGAAAAATCTTTTGTAGATCCAATGGGGAAGGCTACAAAAATATTAATAAAGTCTAAATTAGGAAAAATTCTCTTATGAGTTTGTGTTAGGTTCTTCATTCCAACAAGCATCATTCGAATCCACTACAACTAGTCATGACCGTCTTGAAAATATTAACACAAGAAGCCATAGCCCAACTTTGAACTCGCACTTCATGGATAATAGCTAATTTTGCTAGAGAAAAAGAAAAAATTGAGTTCCTTTCGTTGGTTAATTCAATTTACTTAGACTGGACAGTTTAACGTGAGCCTTGCTTAAAGAACCTTAAGCAATACTAAACTTAACTCCAAAGCCGCTTTTCCTTTTTCAATATTTTAAAAATCCTCCTAATTCTATCAAATCAAAGCACACGTTCAAATATTAGTATAAAAAATTTCAATCATTGATTTGGTATCTAAATTGCTGCCTAAACCGATTAATTATTTATTCATACAGCAACTTGCCGTAATAAAGATTTAAAGACGTTTAAAAGGGATGAGGGAACTCTTTCTTTCTGATAAACGGCGTCAGGCTCTCATCAAATCAATAGAAACTCGAATGAAAATCTGTGACTACATCGCAGCGATCATTGGAACTTCTGGTATTCTCATAATGGCTCCAGAGGTATATATCCATGAATTTAATTCCTTAGTAACAACCCTTAGAGCTCATACTATTACGAACATCTTTCAACGGAACTACAAGACACCTATGATTGCCTCCAAGCCACCCATAACAACTTTAAACTGTGCAAATTCAACGTGGTAATGGACTCTATAAGATATTTCGTCCATATCATCCAACTGCATAGAAAAATCTTCCAGAACAGCCGTATGCAACGTTTTTGCGGTCTCTTGTGACGCTAGGAACGATTATTACCGGTATTTGTCTCAATTCCAGCTCCTGCTTGAATTCTGTTTTGGTCTTCGTAGAAATTTTTCTTGTGTTAAGATATCTGGTGTTGGTCAAATACTTGAAATCAAGAAGAGAGGTCCGAGCAGCAAGTAATCACTCAACACAATAGTATTTTGTGTCTAAAGTAGGCTACTTTTAGCAACGCTCTGTAACTCAAGATTGAAATGGCTGATGATAATTGAAATGCTTTACATTGCCTTGCATCTACCTCCTTATGTGAATTATACATGGATTGGAGTACAACAGGGGAACCAACTCACCTACACGTACAAATAGTCACTTAGTCTCTTCATACTAATGCACTATGGTTAGGCTCGACACGCTTTTCACGATTGTGCTGATTCTACGAGTATATTTGATCTTTCGAGTAATCAGCGTCTACTCTATATGGAACAGCGATCAGTCTTTTGAAGTTTGGTAATTTTCAAAATTTTTTTTGTGCTTTGAAAATTAAAACAATTTTCTTTTTATGCAGTTGCGAAAACAATTGCGAAGGCGGACCTGCATTTGCGCTTAAAGCAGAAGTTAAAACAAAACCTTATTTGATTACTGGAGGAGGTTTGGTGCTTTTTATTTTCGCTTTTGGATTCGCCATGAAGATCCTTGAACAGTATATATAAGAGCGTCTGTTCAACAAAGTTTATTCAATACTCGATAGGCCTTATCAATATGTCTCCGGGATAAATTGGGATTACGTTTGGAACGGGCTCTGGTGCATCGTAGCAATCATGACAACCGTCGGCTATGGAGAATTATACCCAAAAACTCATCTCGGAAGACTTATTGGGATAATCGCAGCTGTGATTGGAGCGTTTTTGGTCTCATTGATGGTTGTCGCGATGAGTAATTCATCATCGCTGTCTTCTGCAGAAGAACGAGTAAAAACCTTCCATGAGAAAGCGGCTGAATCTAACTCTAATATTTTAATCAAAGGCTGTTACAAAATACATTAAAATCGAAGAAGTAAAAGGTCTCAGGAAGCAATCAGTGAAGACAATCGCTTCTGCTTATCGATTGCATGTCATGATTCGAAACGAGAATCAAACCAGATACAAGCTCAATACAGGGATTGAAAAACTCAAAGCGAATTTGATGGAATTTAGGAAATTAAGAAAGTAAACAATCTTCCTTTGTAATTTTCTATAGAGTCAATAATTAGAGCTTTCGTTACTGCAGAGCTCGCAACGCCGCTGAGCAGTTTGATCGACCAATTTCAGGACAAACTGAACGCTCGGATAGATAAGATGGCTTATTTTGGCGTTACTTTGCAGAGATTGAAACAAAGGTCTAGGGCTCTTGCCGTAAAATTCTTTCCCTTATGTATCATGACACAACTATTTATTTCTATCAATTAGACCGGGCAGCAAGCAATCGGTGACCTTGCAGATAAAATCTACAGCCAATCGCTGCAATTGGAAGCTGAAATTTGTGGAAACTCGAATCACAGAATTAAAATAAAGCAAACTGTAAACCCTAAAGAAACAAATCGGCTCCTGACTGTGGAGGACGTGAACGTCGATGAGCTTTTGAGAACGCAAATAGAGCAGCTCGAATCACAAAAAGCACTCAAAGAGGAAAATTCTCTCACACGAACTGACAGGAGAAAAAGCTCTATTGTTAAGACTGGAGTAAGAGCTGGGACTAAAGTCCGGTCCTTGATAAGATTAAACGAGATGGGAGAGAAATCACTAAATTCAACGCAACCGGTGAGCGGAGATGGAACTTTCACTAGTTTTACGAATAAACCCTTAGAAGCAACTCAGAAAGAACCCATCCACACACGGACTCAAAAAGCACCGAAGACCTGGGCAAATCTACAAACTAACCCAGGCAGTATAATCGAAATCTCTCCGAAGCAAACAAAGACGATACTGCTTCCAAGTCATGTCATATCCGAAGAAGAAAGTGTACAGGCTGATAGGAATAGCCTCGCGCAGAAGGAACCAAGTAAACCGTATTTACCTCGAACCCAACAACGAAAAAAGTCGATTTTGAAAAAACGTACAAATTACCCGCTGCATACATTACAAAATTTAGATATGACCCGGATCGAGTCTGAATCGCCAATCTTGGATAACCCTGAAACTTCAGGCAACTCAGATTTCGAGAAAAACAGCTTCTTGGTTCGTAACCGCCCAAGAGCAATGACGGAAGCGGTTGTGGATAAACCAAGAGCGGATAAATCACCAATGGAGAGGTTTATCGATGACCGACGGAAAGTTTTAGAAACTGGTGAGGTAAGCCCAATTCCCACTGAACATGTCCCCAAAAAGAAAGAGTACCCGCGCCTTTCTATTAAGAAACCTGAAGATTTCCCACGGCAGCTGATACAGCAACACCAAGATGCTGAGAATAATAAACCTCGATCTATTAAAGAGCTGAATAAAGTCTATAGAGATAGAAACCGCTCTCCTGAACCTGAGAGTAATGCTCACACTCTAACCCATCTGCAAACTCGCCTGATAAGTGACTCTCCTAAACACACGCGAGACGAACTTCCTCTCCCTTCGAAAGATGAGCTTCAATCTCGCATCCTGGCTGATTATTCGCCAACGCTGAAAAAAGAAACCTCTATCCGTCCAGCTAACATAGGCACAAACCCTCAGCTAGTTGTCAAACCCGAGGTGTTTCCTACTCGCCAAAGACTCCTAACAGAAGGGATCATCACAGTCGCAACCACGAAAAATGATTTATCTCCAGGGATCCGAAGCAAATCAACTATTCCGACTTGGATTAAATTAGATCTACCTAACAAAGACAGCCAAAGGCTTCCAAGTGATGATCAAAGCCCTGTGAAGCTCAGAAGAAGATTTATCTCCGAAGATACCACTGCCAAACAGAAAGATTTGATCATCCAAGCAAAAGAATCCAATCCACTAGCGAATCAAAGACTGATGGGCAATAACAACATACTTTCGAAAAACGATTATATCATGAAAAATTTCATTGGAATGGTGGACCCCACTAAATTGACTGGGCATATTCAGCCAACAACGTTGAAAGATGTCGATGCCGGCAAGATTGTTTCAAAAAGAAGCCCTTTGGTTAATCTGATGCTGACAAGTCAAAGAAATGCAGCAAACCCTACCGCGAAAACGAAAATAGCTCCAATGAACCTAGCGAAACTCCAAAATGAATTAAGCAACGTGTTGAGGGGTCCGGTGAATGTGTTGCCAAATAATGCTACAGGAGAGATGCATGATAACAATGGAGTTTTGAAGGACAGGTTATTAGGAGTCAAAGCCGGGTAATTTTTATTATTATGATATTCTGACTTTGAATTAATTAGGGACAATGTCAGAGGTGCTAAGCTGATACCGACTGTCAAATATTTTTGATTAAAAGATACGACGATCAGTGTTTCGTCATAAAATATCATGTTTCAATAACTTTTATGAATTTAGAAAAAATAGAATTGTTTTGATAGACTTTTATATCTTTTTTGTAACTGCAGATAATAGTTTCAGTTTATCTTTGTTGTTGCTTTCTGTGTCAAATTAGGTAAGGATGATAAATCTCGTTTTTCTCTGAGAAAATTTTGAGCCAGGACTGTTTGATCTTCATCCTAGGCAAGTATATTGTAAAGTAACTTCATTCATAGTTTAGGAAATTCTCTGAAAAAAACGTATTTAATCTAAACTTTTGAATTTATTCACTTGGCGGAGAGAATTTGATGTGTATCTTCGTGCTGAGTTATGCAAACAATAGGAACATTGTTTCCTCACAATTCTTAATTTTCAATTTGAATCATTGAAGATTCATCCAAAACTAGTCTTGAAATAACGAATAGATGGCTGCGATGCCCAATCTAGACAGGATCTGAGGGAAAAGGCATGAATATTGAGCAATTTAGCAATTTCTTATTGGAGATCATGTCAAGGTTGTAAAAGTTAGCCAGGACGCAAAAAGCTCACAATCCATTTTGATTGTGGTCAGCTAGCAGAACTCAGAGACAGATAATACCCAACACAGCCATAAGACAGTAGCCAATCTAAAATTGAGAAACCTCTTAATTTGTATTTAAAATAGGCTTAGATCAGTAAAATTTTGATATCATAATCATAATTCAACAAAAACTCAACGATATGATCCCTTTTAGGACGAGAACACGAAAAAGCCAAAACGCTCTCCTAACAAGGTTGCTTCAAAGCCTGGTTTAATGTCATATTGCGCTCTGAATTTAGAGGTTCATGGTCACAGAATGATAATTTTCGTTTATTTCTCTCTGACTCAGAACTTGCAACAATGAAATGAAATTTCTAGTTCTGTAATATTGTAATAGCCTTGAAAAACTCTTATCGACCTCCTGGAGGCGCTGCAGAGATCGTTTTTGTTTCGTTACAAGACAGAACCAGCAATATCTCAGGTGGATCTGATACGATATGTCATCGGTACAATCTGATAGGTTTCAGTAAATTCACCTATAAATAATTGGACTAGCCAATATTTTAGAAACAAACAGATTTTACAAAAATAAAACTTCATTAGTCTCATCAGTCACTTCACCCATGCAAAATCAATATTTCAAGATGCTGGGTATTTCCCTCGTCATTTGCCGTCATCCAGATGGCAAATGGCTCGCAGTCAACGAATGCCACAACCAAGGATGGTGGCTTCCAGGCGGACTCGTCGATCCTCCAGAGAGTCATTACCGTGCCGCTGTCAGAGAGACTGTCGAAGAAGCTGGCATTGACGTCGAACTGAAAGGCATCCTCAGAGTCGAGTACAACATCTCAAAAGACAACTATCAGCGTGTCAAAGTAGTATTCTACGCCGAGCCTAAAGACCCAAATCAAAAACCAAAGTCCAAGCCGGATGGAGAGAGCTTAGAGGCCCGTTGGGTTACTGTCCAGGACTTAGTTGAGCTCTCCAAAGGGAAACCAGGACTCAGAGGACCAGAACTCTATGATTGGGCTAGATATATTGAGGCTGGAGGTGTCATTTACCCTCTATCAGTGCTTTCTTTAGAAAGCAGCGAAAACAAACTGGTATCTCCAACCGAAATAACCGAAATGAACAAGCTCATTCGCGGTCCAAGTAAGTATTTCGACTCGAAAGAGATCAGCGAGTTCTTGACAGCGATGAAAGAAAATGATGATTCATGGTTTTTCGCTCCGGGCGCAGATGCCAAGGTCGAGACGCTTGTCGATGAGAATGGAAACTCGTTGCTCGGGCTTGCAATCCGTCAAAAAAACGCTGCTTTTATTAAGTTTGCGTTGCTTCAAGCAAAGGAAAGCTTGTTCTGGACGAATTCAACAAGCCAAAATCTCCTGATGTTGGCTGCTGAGAATTATTTCGATCAGAAGGTCTTTAAAAACATTTTGAATGTTGTCCGGAAGGTTGGGAATTGGTTTTTGATAAGCAAACTGTTTGAAGAGAAAGACAAGAATGGATTAACTGTTAAAAACTATATAGATGCGAAAGTCGACATTAAAGACAAACTTCATGAAGAAGTAAAGACAGCATTTGCTTGAGCAATTTTAGATGCTCAGACTTAACTTAGAGGATGCATTGAAATGAAAAATAAATAAATAGTTGAAAATTAATTTGCATTTGACGAATTGAATAAGTAAATTGATGATTATTTTTATGATGTAGGGCTCTCCAATTATGTAAGTCGAATCATTCAATACAACAATCATTGAAAGCTTCATATGGAAGATATTTTCCAGCAACTGTGTAAAAAAATATTATTTCTTGCTTCGTCTTATCATAGCAAATAAATTTAGAGCAACTAATGAATTTGAGCAAAGGAAGAACTTTTCAAATACAAATGGTCAATCTCATCTCGGAAGTTTTCCTTTTTCGAGACAAAGAAAAAATGAAGAAGAGACACGCATTACTTGAGAAAAATTTTACCATCGCTTCCATTTCACAAAATCATCTTAGTAGTCAATCGTACCTGAAAAAAGAAAATCTGGAGTTATTTACTCGTATAGGACAGATGAAGCCCTCTGTTGCTTAAATTTCTGTATCACTTATGAATGAATATCCAAAATGCATCTTTTACATATGTAGCCAAACAGAAATAAACAAGACCAAAAAAAATTAAAGCCAACATAATTTATTTCATACGTGCTTTAGCAGTAGTAGGAGTAGTTACAGACTAATGAGGCTAGTATTTTTTTGGTGACTTTGGAGTAATTTCGTTGACAAATTCGCTGTAAGAGACTTTCCCATCTTGGTTCTTGTCAAATCTTTTTATTAAATTCAATAGTTCGTTCTCTGTAGCAAAGAGTCCATGATCAAGCAGAACTTCCTTGAATTCATCGATCGTAATGAACCCATTATCGTTTGTGTCAAGCGCCTTAAACGCGTCGTAAATATCGAAGAGAGGTCTCTTGTTCAATCTTTGTCTGATGCCTTCGACGATAGACTCAGTTTGGAACAACGTGTTGAAGAACTTCTGAATCGTCTTTCGAGTCTCAAAGCCAAACAACTATAGAAGCACCGATATATAAGAGTTGGTTATATTGAAGAATGTTTACCAGATTAACTTTTCGTGATTCAACGTAGCTAGGCACTCTGCTGCTCAGAATATTAGCGTAGTCAGGGTTCCTTGGGACGATCATATCGCAGAACTCAGAGTATCTAAAGTCAAAATGATTATATTTAGCCAGAGGAGGAAATTGAGTTTACCTGAGGCGACCATCGCCATCTTTATCAAATTTGCGTACAACGAGGTAAATCTCCTCTCGGGAAGGTTGCACACCAAACTCTCGAAGTCCGTCTTCGAATTCACCGCTAGTGATGTAACCTTTGCCATAGACATCAAAGACTTTAAAGATGTCGAGGAGGTTAAAATCGCTTTTGAGAGCCAAACTGTTTCGGAGGTTTTCGAGGTCTTTGTCAAGTTCAATTTCATCTTTCAAAGCCTTTGCGAGGTATTCTTCTTCGTTTCCTTTGAGAGGAGACAGTCTCTCCCGAGAAGCAGATCTTCGGACTGGACTTCTATTGCGAGTAGGGGTCTGATAGCCTCTATCGCCGCCGCCAATCACTCTGCTTCTACTCGGTGACCCATTGGCTTGAGATCTGCTGACACTTTTCTCAGTTGTCATTCTCTTGGAGATAGACTCTCTAACTGGGCTGCTTGGTCTGTTTTTGCTTTCAGACACGAAAGATTTTGATAAAGAGCCCGATTTCTTTGGAGAGCGAGACGCTGAGCGGCTCAAATAGTTATAATAATCTGTATCTTTGAAACCGTGAGGTTTCTGAATTGATTTTGAAATTGAAGTGTTCATGGCTCGGGTTCGAGTAGGTGATCTCTCAGCTGATCGAAGTGAAGTTCTCTCGGCAGAGCGAAGTGGGGAGGTTCGTTGAGCAGATCGAAGCGGAGAGGCTCTTCCAGATGCGCGAGGAGATGTTCGTTCCGCTGAGCGCGAGGTGACTCTGTAGTAAGGGTCAGCAGGCATCACAGCATCAACGAACTCAGCATAGGAGACTCTACCGTCCTGATCCTTGTCGATTCTACGAAGAAGCGCAAGGACATCGTCATCAGACACTATCATCTTATTGCGTTGGAAGAATCCATAGAGAGCTTCGTGATCCAAGAAGCCCAGTCTGTCGTAATCGATAGTCTTGTACGCGTTCAGCGTGTCGAAGTCGAATCTATGAATGAGTTCGTCTTTAAGCAGTTCGAGCTTTCTATACGTGCTGATCTCCTTGTCAAAGATACGAGAAATCGACCATTCAACGTCATAGGGAAGAGTTTCATTTCTTCCGACGTAATAGGACTCTCTCTCCATAGCTAGCTTCCTCAAGGCTGGGCTGGTGGCTGGGAGAATAGCCTCTAAGAAATCAGAGTAGCAGAGTCGTTGGTCTCCCTTTGAGTCGAAGAGTCTGAAGAGATAGAGCACGTCTTTCTCAGAAGCGTTGACACCGTTGTCTAAAAGGAAGGTGTGAAGGTCTGAGATGCGAATGTAGCCGAGGCCAAGAGAGTCGATGCGTTTGAATGCGGTGTATGGCTCGAAGTCTCTTTGTTCAGCGAGGACTTGTCGCACGATTTCGACCTCCTTTTCGGAGTCAGCGATAGTTTTAAGGAGGTGAGCGAGCTTAAGTTCTGTTTGGATGCCGATCATTAGCAGACAGGTTGCCTTTGTATACGTTAATTAGCGGATTTATTTTATTTATTATCAATTAGAGAATCGCGCCTTATAAATCCGAAAACTCCAGTGTTAAGTGACTCTGGCGATTTACGAATAAAATTATCGTTAATTTTTATTGCATTAAGCTTTCTGAATTCTTGGAGATTATACTAAACCAATTAATGAGAAAAACATACGGAAGTGGAAGAGCGGTTATTTTCTTTTCTAGCAAAGGTCATAACAATTTTTGCTTGCGCTCTGAGAGACTTTTAAGCAATTGAATGCCCATCAAGAATAAATAGAAGAATTGCCAATAATGTTGGAGGGTTAATTAGATTCAGAAAGTGAGCAACAAACTCATAAACGTGAGGAAATAATTTTTCCTCATTTGTTAAAGTTCTCATGCTACTGCTTATCAGAAATAGTGGTGCTTGACAGGAAACGTTTTGAAGCTTCTCCAAAAGAGCTTCCAGATAAAAGCAATGTTCTACTAATCGTAATTTTGTGCATGCCATCGATAAATTCAACACAAACTCTACAAACATAGCAACAATATATTTTACCTGTTCATCTAACTCGTCATCGTAGTCTCTAGAGAGAATGTTAAATTGCTCTGATTCTCGCGAGCAGAGAAATTCGTCATTTATGGTCATTCAAAAACATTTACAGCATGCTTTAGTGTCGTCTGGAGTACCTTCAATAGAATTCATGGATGAACTTAACTTAAAGTACGGTTTACAAATCTTTCTTCGCTTGAGGCAAAATTTACTTGAACTGAAATTCAATTAGTTAAGCTCGATTAACTCAGCTCCGTCATCCCATCACCGTTCGTGCTTGAAAAAAATCTCTCTCTCTCCAAAACTGGACTTCCAACAAAACTATTTTCTTAAGACTATATCATAAAACAGAATTTTAGAGCTTGAGCTTTGATAAAGTACGCCATGCTAATATTTTTACACCCATAAGTTTTTCAAAATGCTCATTTTCCATTAAATCTCATTGAATTAAATCTCTTGATTCAATAGCTCTTTGGCAATTTCAGCAAGGAACATATCCTTTTCAAACTATCAAAAATGTTCACTACGGGCTTTTGGCAGCCAAGCGATGATGAGCACCACGTCGAATACGACGACCTTCTCGCAAAAGCTATCGATAAGTATGAGAAGAACCTGGATCTCAGCTTTGTAGAGAAATTAATCTACGACAGCCAAATGGAACAATCCGTTTCCTTCGAGGACGGCCGAGTCACGAAGATTATGTTCTCGAAATTGAAAACTATCGAGCTTGCTTGCTTCGTTATGAACTTATTGACAATGAGTCTTGTTGTTATTCAATATGAAATAGCTTATTACAGTGAACACCCAGAATGGTCAGACACAATTCTTTACATGATCCTAGCCGTGACCAAAGTCGCAGTTATCTTGATAGTGTTTCGTTATCTCTCCCAACTGAAATTTCTCCAGAAAAGAAATATATTATCAGAGAAAGATAATCTATATTCATCAGGACTATGGACATCGATGGTATTAGAGATCATCTTCACCCTGATTATCCCTTTACCATGGGCCGAGGATATTGTGGTCTACTCAAAAACCTTAACCGATGGATTTGAGCTGCAGTATAAGTTAAATGAGATTTTCAGTCTTTTCTCTGCTTTGCGTCTGTTGGTACTTCTGAGGTATTTTGCATTGGAATCCTACTGGAGTAGTAATCGAGCCCAAAGACTCTGTGATATGCATGCAGTCGAGCCTGGGATGATGTTCACGGTTAAATGTATTATGAAGAAAAATCCTTTTACGTTTGTCTTCTCTGCGTATTTACTGAGCATTCCATACTTTGCGTGGATGTTGAGAATCGCTGAAAAACCCTCGAATCAAGATCTTACTCCTGGCTACCTTGGCTATAATTATGCCAACTCGATGTGGAATGTGCTAATTACTATGACCACAGTCGGCTATGGTGACTACTTTCCAAGAACTTTTCTCGGGAGAACGGTCATCTTCTTTGTTTGTCTGTGGGGAACGATCTCCATGTCATTGATGGTCGTTACTGTGACCAATGTCTTTCAAATGAGCACACTCGAAGCAAAAACTTATAATGTGCTCGAAAGGTTGAAGAAAAAAGAGAATCTTCAAAGACAATCTGCCAAAGTCGTAACCAATATTATCAAAGGAAAGCGAGTTTCACAAGCTCAAGGGAAAATCTCGGAAGAGCATCTCAAACAAGTGAAAATAAACTTGAAAAAATTCAAAAACGCGAATAGAAGATATCGCGAGCTCACGAATGAAAATTTGGGCTTTGAGACAATGGCCTCCTATTTTGAAATTTTAAATGAGAAAGTAAATGAAGTAACTAAAGTGCAAACCGCGATCGCTGATGTGTTGAAACAAATTGTGCCAGCTGTGGGGCTCGATATTAATGAATCTCAGAAACAACCAAAGCCGAATCCCAAAGGTAGAAAACAGGACCTCAAGGCTGAAGAGAAAAAGGAAAGAAGAAGAACTTCAATTTCAGCGTTTAGCAAAAAAAATGACTAATAAGTATAACGATTTAAGGAATCCTCCCCCTAAGCCAGTCTTTAGTATTAGCTCTATATTATAACAGATAAAAACCCTTCTTTATACTCAAAGACAGTTTCCTTATCTGATAAAATGATCTCTTTTATGAAGGGTGACTCTTACAACAAAGAAGCAGCTAGCCTACATTAGGAAAATTTAGTTTGCTCATGATTAGATTGCCATTAGTTTTCACCTTTGGCACACAATGAATCGGTTAAAAAATCAATATTGAAAAATCAAGATAGAGTGAGTCAGCTTAAGGAAATCTGCATCTGAGAAGAGTCTCATTGAGACTTATAATCTAGCTGCAAGCAACATGACTGCTGGTTCAGGCTGCTGGTAATTAAAAATTAATTCGTTATTTCTTTATTTAAATCTTTGTAGTAACTTCCACGATCAAATTTAATTCAAATCTTAAACAACAAGGGAATTCAGCCAAATCATACCAATGTACCACTTCGCTATGAAAACAGTAACTGCTTCTCTTTTCGTGTTATTTCTCATACAAACCTACCAGTCAAATGTGGATCGTCCTTCACAACAAGATGTCCCACGAGTAATTTGGGATCGTCTTCCGATTAGGCACAAAAATAATCTCAAAGCGACACTGAACGTTCACATCTACAGCCGCAAGGACAATTTCAAGTTTTTGAATAGCATAATGACTGTACTATCTCATTATTACCATTTAATAAGCCTTATCTTCCATAGATTAACCCAGAAAATCCCACAATTCTAACCTACTACTACTTGACGCAAAAGCAGAACGTGGTTTCTCTCGATCTACTCAGAATATACAAGAAAAATGGACTTATCTGGAACGAAGAAGCTCTAATGTGCATCAAAAACGATAAAAAAATCAGCGCTGCAGCGAAATCAAAACTCCGTTCAGACATCATAATGCTCCTTAAAGAAGGTATCATCAAGAATCCCCAAAACCTCACAGCCTTTTAGATGATAACCTTGAAGTTTTTATTGTTTTCAGTAACAAAGAGGAGATGGCACAATGGTCATCGAGTAATCAGATATTATTGAAAGAATTCCATCAAACCTCTACCATTTTAGGTCTGAAAAACTATCTTGGACAATTTAAAGAGTTCGAGAATGCTAAGAATTCAGTTCAGAAGGGTGCTTCGGGTCGATTCCCGCTTCAAACGATTCGACAGAATGGTCAGAGAAGGAAGACGAAAGTAAGTTGAAGTTGTCCAAGAGCATTTTCTTAGAAATTTTAGCCTGTGGTATATGATTTGGAGCCATACCTCAAGCAGTCTAGAGCTATCGATAAAGTAAACGGTGCAAAGGGTGAAATTAATCTAATTGGCTGTATTAGATCAAGACACAGATGAAACTCTTTCGGATTTTAGTGGAGCAAGAGGACAAAGGTGAATTCGTTATTAACTTGGAGCAAAGATTAACTGTTTTCGAAGATTCACCTTATAAATTTAAGTTGCATCTCTCTGAGAACGGCCGCGAGAACTGTCGAGTTTACACCATTCAAGTAGCTCCTGAGAAATATTTTGTAAGTAGCCATGTCTTTTGACGGGAATCAACTCATTTCACCTTAGGCAAATAAAAAGCAAACGATGACAGCGATCCTCAAGGACATCAGTCCATTGGCATATTTAGACAAAGAAACCATTAAAGAATGCATTCATGTATCACATAAAATGCCCGATTTGGTCTAATACTGTCATTCTTTCAATAGGGCACATTGCAAAACATTACCTTTCGAGAAAAACTTGACAAGGTCAATCACCTACTGGAGGAAAATACTAACATCGTAAGAGGAATTTCTGATATAAATAATCATTTGTAAACGAAACAGGCAAATCCGCCTTGTTCCGAGAGATCCGAGAGACTGTTAGATGTAGCGGAGCAACTGAAGGCACTGCAAGCTGAGAGCGAAAAGGAAGCTGCAAGTACGAGCTCTGATTTGCATACAGTAAGTCATGTTTTTATTATTACACCCATTCATTTTTACAATCACTAGCAACTGTTTCATATGTTAATGGGCGCAAAGCTTGGGTATGCGATAGAAAATTATGAAACTCTCGCAAATTTACAAGTAACTCTTCAATTCCTCACAGAGTTAACCGAGATTTGAAACTTTAGGAAGTGAAAAGTGCAAGCTTTATTTCCTTACAGCCTCTTGAAGAAGATGATGGGTATGAAAGAATAGCTACAGAAAATAGCACAAGGAAAACAAGTACTTTTCCAATACTTCCTCAGAAAGATCCCTTTAAGACACAAGAAAAACAAGATAAACGCTCTTGTGACAGCTGCTCTATCTGCAACATTTTTTAAATTAAATAGGACTGATTTGTTGATATTCTGCCTTTCAATTCTTATTTATAGCTAGACTCAATCAATGTTCATATTTGCAGAAACTTAAAAATTCATTCTTCTCCTTGAAAATTTCAATAAATCCAGATAAAGCTCCAAAGGTCATTAGAAAATTTCATATTGCAGTGAGGATTTAGAGTTAATATTGCTAACAAGTTCGAAATAAGTGAGTTGATTTATCAGCGTTTAAAATATAAGTTGCAAATGCGAAGTCAGCATCCAGTTTCGAGTGGCATCATTATTTAACATGAACATTATCGGCTATAATATGTAAAAAGAACTATGTAAGTAAATATTAAATCGCAGCTCATGTAGACCAAAAAGGGTGTAGATAGTAGCTAAAACCATTTAAGTGCTTCCTCCGATGTTTGAATGTTGTTCGCCTTTTACACGCGGATCATTCAAGGAGATTTTTTCAATCGATTGGTGCGTCGGCTGCTGTGAGTTCATCTGACGCGTAGCACCACCAGCGGCGTGCGGATCAGCAGATTTTCGCTGGAAATTGCTCAGCTCCTACATAATCAAATTATAACTCAATCAAATAACAATATTGCTGCACCTTAACAAGGATTTCAAACTCTTCACGTAGCGTCTCGACCGTTGTTTGAGTTTCAAGCCTCAGCTTTTCAGAATTTTCTAACTGAGTCCTATTCAAATTTAAAACAAGCCCATTTGAATGGAGTCAATACTTCAGCAATTGTCTTAGCTTCTTATTATCCTCGTCAAGCTGCTTGATCTTCTTTGCTTTCTTGAGAGCTTTTTGATCGATTTCTCTTTTAGAAGTGAGATAAAACGGTTCAGTTCCATTTCCGAAAGCAGAAAGAAGGGGTTACTTGTAAGCTGATGGGTTAGAAAAAATTTTGTTGCATTCGTATGACAGTGTTCTGATGGTCTCTTTCGATTTTTCGAGATGGTTCTGCAGGTTTCGATTTTCTTGGAGGAGGCTCTCTAGATTTGCCAAGCTCAAGTCTATTTATTTGAAAAATAGCAATAGTTGAGTTCGGTTGTCGATGAAATGGTACGGTACCGCTGTTTTTGAATTTTACTACGAGGTTTGGACACTCTTCGATCTTGTCTGGGTTCACAGGAACGAGTTGATAGTATTCGACGTCGTCGGATGAACTGACTTGGAAGAAATCACGGAATACATCGCTCTAAAGGCAAATCGATTAGGAATTCGGGAATGACTGCGGAGATTGTTACGATTTTTTCGTGGGGTTTGGGGATCAGGGCTGGAATAGCAATGGAGATTAAGCTCATTGATGGAGAGGTAGTAATTTAACAATCAAGCTTGAAATTTAACTGTGCTATATTTATGAAATTAATTTAAAGGAAAAGCACTTCATAACTCTCCAGTGTATAAAACTCTTAGCATGTTAATATTTCTCTTGCTATTGAATGACAATTTCCCCCTTTTTTTTCACTTGCATTGTTTCAAACACATCTTCTTATTCCTTTCCTCACTATAATAATTAAACTTGATTTTCTAAGGGTTAATTTGGCTTGCTCAGTTAGCGATAATGACTTTTGAAGAATAAAATATAGGGTCTCGGCTCTTGTCTCACTCAATCAGGCATGTTCTATCTCCTGTTAAAATAAAGGCTAAATCAGTTTGGACGAGAGCAATAGTTTTGAGAATAAAATAAGTTTAAAATAAAACAGTCAACTACAAAAATTTCAAAATTTGAATTTATCAAAGGTTAGAAAAATGATCGGAAGTAGCAATGGAAATATGAACCTTCTTGGCCATGACACAGTACCCACTGTTTTGAAACCTATTCGTTAATCACGCATAGAACTCGTACCCCTTTGAGAAGACTAAACTTGAAGAAGCATCTCAGCTCAAACCAAACTTGAACCACCAGAGCACCGATAATCTGAAAATTAGCTATTCCAAGCACACACCAGGTAAACAGGGCACCGAAACTACAGCTCAGAACAACTTCCAAAGTAAGCACAATCCCAAATCAGCAAGTTTATTTCATTTTGCCACTATATAGGATCAAACTTGCGCTACCACAAACGCAATAAGAGCGAACCACTCTCGAACGCTTTTGTTAACACATTGAAGATGAAGGTTGCGGAGATAGAATACGTCAAAACCGAGGTCAACGAAGACAATACGAAAAAATCGCCAGACTCACCAATCTCGGATTTCAAAGACTACACGAGCCCTTTCCAAGGATTCATCTTCAGCAAGCAACCCACTGAATTCACCACTCCTGCACCTTTCAACCATTCAAAGAAAAATTTCGGAGATGGCTCTAATTATTACTACGATCCTGTCGATAAAGAGGTATTTTTCGAGCCGTTGGTACGATAATGTATCTTTTTCGCTTAGAATATTTCAAATAATTGCCCAGAATTCGTCTTTGAGAGGCAGACGGCTGCTTACAATAAACCACCGCAAATGCTGCAGAAAGAGAAGCCGAGAGAAGACCTTTCAAATCACATTGAGGAGTTTTTCCCTCACAGTAAGAGAATTACAGGCTACACAAACGACACCCCTAGCTTCTCGAATAACAAGTTCCCTTCGAACGAAGGAAAAAAGCCTGCATACAATCTAAAGTTGGTGAATCCAAGGACTATTAGTCCCGTGAAGGAAGATAATATGACTGATAATAACGATCTCAACTCAGCAAGAACGCAAAACGGGCAATTTTCTCAGATGACGACTGTGAATATCAGACAAGACCCTTCGCTTTCGTTAAATATATCCGAGATTCAAGTCCCAGATAAAAGCCCTACGAAAGTGAATTTAAACAATAGTGGGGGATTGTTTGATAATAACACAAGCTTTCAGAATTTTATGCACTTGCAAGACAACCAAAACCATTATCAGCAGTATAATGCTGGGTCTAACACCCAATATTTCTTTAGTGGAGGGGTTCAAGACCAAAACAGGGAAGACACTGGCTATCCTACTGACAAACTGCAAGGGAACAAGCAACACATGGTTGAAGGAAAACAGAATTACGTTCCGCCAACAACATTCAGATCTCAGTCTCAATACCACCAACTGCCGAAAAAGGAGAATCAAATCCCGCCATCTCAAGCCAGTCAGGTAAATGGGAATCAGAATGAATCGTTCGCGAAGAGTTCGCAAGACACACGGTATGCTCAGCCACCAAAATCTGAAGAAAACCAAGCGAAAAAGAATAAGGAAGCTAGCGAAAACAAATCCACCCAACGAAAAATTTTCCATTCAAGAGCCAAGAGTCAGAGCAAGATTCTCCATAGAAAAAAGAAAAGCTTTGCTGAAGACATGCCAGGGTTCCTCAACGCTCATCAAATGCACAGAAACCAACGCGCTAGCTCATATTTTAACAGTAACAACAATATCTCTCGAATGACCTCTGAAGATGAGTCTAACGAGAGAGGTCCTTTCCCTAAGAATATCAGCAGTCTTGCAGACCAAGTGAATGCTCAGTATGCGTTTTTAAACGCAGGACCCAAGAATAGCGTTCCAACAGCAGACAAGAAGCAAGAGCATGAAAAAAACCAAAACACTATTAGCAGTCATGGCCGATCTCTAAGCTATCCTGAGCGACCGCTGGCAGGAGGACGAGGCTTCTACGGGACGAATAAGAGGACTAATCTCCTCATTAAGACAGATGAACAGAAGGAAAACGAGATAGCACCTTCTAATATCTTTAGCAACACAAAAGTCTCGAGATACGGGCCAAATAATTACCTTGAGTTGAAGAAATCGTACAAGAATTCGGTGAGACAGCGCGACCGGAAAAGCTATGAAGATACACAGATATGCAAGAATTCGCTGTCGCGAATAGCGAGTCAGCCTGATGAACTCAAGAGATTTTCGGAGAATATAACCAGAGAAAACAGTTTCCATTCTCAAGATAACACCCAGATCAACGTCCTTCCGGATCAGAAGAGTAACGAAGCTCTTAGGCCAATTCCTCGACCAGCTCTCAGCTCGAAGCAAGATATCTTGGCTTCGAAATTAGAGAAAATCGAAAGAGATCAGCGAAGCTCTTTGGAAAGAGCTCTCCAGCGAAACTCCTACGAGAAAGAATCAATTGAAGTACCCATTATAAGTACAAGAAGATTAGAATTCTATCCTGAAGACAAGGAGGAAAAATTCTCAAAAAGCCAAAGCAATCGAGGTTCTAGGGACTACGGATTCATGAATACAAAAGAGCAATGCAAGGACACATCAAGAGGGCGTGACTATGAAAACCCGGCTGAAACTACCGAGAGTCAGACCAATAAAAGAGGTATTATCGGATTCAAAGGAAAAGATGCTTCCAAGCAGAGCATTTTGAATATCAATCCCACTACTTCGAGCAATGAGAGCAAAACAAAGCCAGGCACCAACGAGCTACCTGACGAAGTCTCCAAACCAAAGAGAAAACAAGAGATTAGATATCAGTCTCAGAGGCAGCCAAGTGAATTTCTCCCAAGCAGCAATCATTCCAGCAAGAACGTATCCCCGAGGATGAAGATGGTGAACGAATCGATGTATCAGAGAAGCAGGTCTCACCGTGAGTCTATTGACCAGACGAGCCAGGTGAGTCAGGTGAGAGATGAATCAGACACAGGGATTTGCGTGATGAATAACTCAAACAATTACATTCATGACTCTCAGCTGCATTTTTATAACAGCGATTCAAACTTCGGAGGAGAAGGGAAGCATAGACTCATCACTGACCCAATTGAGAATTATCGCTTCAACACTCACGATGACGAGGCTAGTGAAATAGAAATAGACCCAAAATCTGGTTTTGCAGTCAGTTTGGGCATTCAAGGCGATGATATTCAGCATAATTATTTCGATCAGGAATTTAACAGCAATCAGCATTGCATGTCTAAACAAGAAATTTTATCTCCGCAAGAAGAGAGGTATGAGGAAGAGCAAAATCATGAGAGCAACGCTTCAAACCCTCATGAAAACTATTTCAATTACGAAACGTCGCCTCAATCAAGCCATGAGCTCTCTGAAAACGCGACTAATCACAGCAAATTCATGCTTTATAATCAACGAAAGCAGGATCTGCAAAATAACACCGATGGCCAAGGCTTAAGTGAAAGAGGTCATGAGCAGTACTTTGGACAAAGTAATACTCAGAGGAATCGTTTGAGCGGCGATGAAAGTAGCGCTGTATTGAACCAAATTCCAATGAGACAGCCAGCACAAGAACACGCGAGTCGGTTCCCAGCGAAAGAAGCCATGAAAAACAATTTCTTTGGAGGAAAGTTCCAGTTTAATAATGCCCAAGAAAATGGTCTAGTCCCTCAGATAGACAATACCAAATACGATGAGAACCTCAAGCCGAAAAGAACTGAGCCTATTAAACAAGAAGACCATTATTCTCAGGCGATCAAGTATATAGCTCAAGGGTCTCTTGGAAAACACGCAGCAACCAATAATGGTTTGGAACCGCTAGAAATAAATCGATTCAATGGAAAAACTCAGGATCTGAAAAAATCAGCTTCTTCCAGCATCGGTTTCCAAAAGGAAACAGTCTCTCAGCCTCTAATTCAAAAAGGAGAGGATAGACACGAAACTAGTTCGCAGAAAAAAGAGTCATTGAAAATCGATTTTGAAGCTCAAATGAAGAAAATAATGGAACTTCGAATTCAAACGAAGAAAGAGCAAGAAGAGCATCGAATGAGATTGAAGCAAAGCATATTGAGTCAATTGGGTGATTTTCAAGAGAAATCAAGCTGCCAAAATTCAGGAGAATTCAATTTCAGCATTTCGAATCAAGTGGTTGATTCCAATGCCTTGAATCTCCAAGAAAAAATAAAGAGAAACCTTCAACAAAGCTTCAATCAAACAACAGACGGTTCCGAATGCAAAGAAACAAGGTCGATTCCAAACCTTCGCAAGAACCCCCACAGAGAACCTGAAATCACCGAAGCAAAATTTATGTACGGGAATCCTGACTCCGAAGCTTTTTCAGAAATTGACGAGGATCACCTGCATAATCATTTCAGTCAGCGTTCACAAGGGAGAGAGGCTCCGCTATATCACCCTGATACTGTAAGAAATACCAAGAGACAAGAAATACAGAAACATGTTGCGATACCTCAAGACGTTGAGGAGGAGCGATCGGATAATTATGATAGCGAAAAATCCTGCAGAGCTTTAACCTCTCAAAACACAAGGGAAATAATCGAGGACTACAATAGTGGGCAGCAGATCATCGCGTCTCCTAACGCTTATATTGACGTCGTAAGGCAGAGTGATATTTCTCGTAGTCGATCGAATCTTGACGAGATTCATGAAGTTGACAGCTACGAAAGCTCTCCTAACATGTTTTCGAACCTCCCAGAGAGAGCTGAAAAGAGCCAAGCAGATAAAAGCAATCATCTAAGAGAGCGAGAGCGATTTAAAGAAAGTCATATTCACACGAAGCCAGAGGACAGCAAATGGAAAAGCAATGGCATCCTAGGAGAAAGTCCTAAGGAAATGGTTACTTCCTCAAGGTATTCTCGACAGGAGGAAATGGGAAGCGAAAAGCACTACTCTTCTGGCGCTTCATCGTCGAAGTCACGAGCAACTGTGGTCAATGATAATTATTCGGACTATGCTTATTTAAATCATGAAAGTGCTGGCTACGAGACTCTTGGATCTCGAAGATATCTAGATAATCACAGCAAAACTCATGAAATTCAGCAGAATTCTCATAGAGAAGAAGCCCAAGAAAGGAGGTACTTCGGGCAGAAAGACGGCAAAAAAGATTACTCATCGGTTGCGAGTGACACCGAAGTGCTCACTGAAATCGAGTCACAGCGATCTCCTGAGAGGGTCGAGGTCCAAAGTCATTATGGATCGAAAGAGAACTATTTCAGAGGAAATCATCCTGAAAACAACCAATTCAATCGAAAACAGCATGAATTCGAAAGGGCTTGGGCTAAAAACGCACCGAAATTCACTAAAACCGAACGCGAAGACACTCTCGTTTTTAAACAAGAAGCTTGGAAAGAACACAGACATCATGAGAATAAGCACGACAGCTTCGAGAGATATCCAGTTGCCGAAGATTATTCGCACTATTTCAAATCATCTCACAGGAATTTCGAAAAAGGCATGACTTCCGGCCAAGAAAAAAGCACCAAGATCGATAAGGTCCCAAGGCCGATGGATTTGAACCAAGAACAAATTTACTCTGCCTATCCCGACACGGAGAAGAGAGCCAGCCAATATGAGAAAGGATTTGGTCGTTTCTCAGAGAATAATTCCCCGAGCCAGGAGAGAGCGATCTCCGAGAGGATGAATATACTGAAAGGAGACATACTCTACAGCAGAAGAGACAGCCTCGAAGAGAGATCAAGCAGATTGCCAATGGAACCAACAGCAAAAGGAACCAGCGGCAAGCCGAGTCAGACTCACAAGCCTCCTCTTAATCCTAATCAGAAAAACCTGATTGCTTATAAACCGACCAACAAGCAATTGATTAAAAACGCGATAACAAACGTTTGCTTATCTGGAGATTTTAATCGCAAGGAGAGAGAGCAAATCTTCCAAAAGATTGATGAAATCAAAGCGGACAATTTCATCATTGTGTTCAAAGGCACATCAGGAAGACCTGTAACATCATGATGCTATTCACAATTGTTAACTTTTCTAATTATTTATAGGATTTCCGAGGACTGTATTCTTATGACTCAAGCACAGGCGAAGTAAAAAGAGTCTACGCGCTGGCAGCAATTCCAAATATTTTAGATACGCAGATGATCCATTCCTACTATCGGTATGATAGCGGACTAAAAGAGTTCAAGGAAATTCCTGGGAACAAAACCTTTTCAATCGCGGTTGATGCTGTTGCACTTCATCCTAATGCCATGAAGCAACCTTCAGGCGCAAATTTCAAATGAGTTATCTGATATCTGTATATATGTAATATTTATTGATAATTCGATGTTTCGAATAGATTTTGAAAATGTCATGAATCAGTTGTTAATCACGCATTTGCTGATATTGCTGCTGCTGTTTAGATTACCATAATTTCTCATAGTTTTACTAAAGCATAGCCTTTTTACAATTGCAGTTGATTGAGATGATCTCGTTAGACCTTATCTTCAAGTTAAATAGGCGATAGCAAGCTCTAAAACTAGAGTTTTTTTTTTGAAAGTCATTGATCAGGTTATAAATTTGATTATAATTTTCTCTTTCTTCGATTCATGAACTCTCGAATACTTGAATGTTTAGCCAAAAAGAAAATATGCAGGCGTAATGGATGAATCAAAGCCTTGGGATTATTTGATTAAATGTCGTCTTTGTCGAACTTTCCAACCATAGAGAGCAGTTCTTCCATTTTGTCGAATTCTATCTGCTCAGGGGTACGCTGAGGCTTTTCTTCCTCTTGTTTCTTGAGGGCTTTCGGATCAAGTTTCTTTTCTTCCTTCTTATCCTTCTCTTTTTCTTCAGGCTTCTCGTATTTTCCTCCTAGGAGAGTGGAAACAAAAGGCTAAGAGCTAAGCGAATCGATGAATTTTACTTCTGCTAAGATTAGGAGAGAGCTTGGTCAGTGTGACACCACCGTGGTTATCTCCGATCAAAAGCACAGGATCCTGTGCATTGAATGCAATGTTGGTAAGTTTTGGCTGCTTCACAGGCTTAATCTCAGCCAGTTTAGTGTATTTTTCAACTTGGAGGTCGTAAACGTAAGCTTTGTCAAGTGTCGACGCAGCGAAAACTAACGACAACAGCAACGTGGGTTATTAGTATTACTAATCAAGGATTTTCAAGTACCTGTTGATGAATATGGAGCCCACATCGCATCAGTAACAGCAATTCCCAAATCGAATGACATAATAGGGTATTTATGCTTCAAGTCCCAAATTTTAACGGTCCAATCAGCACTGGCTGAAATGAAGACTCTTGGATGGTAGTTGTTAAATCTCACTTTGTAGACAGATAAAAGATGTCCCTAAGGGAGAAGAATGTCAAATTCAGCTCACGAGATTCTCTTTACCTCATAGGTTTCTTGATATTGACCCGAGTAGGCACGTGAGCATTGATGAATCTTACCCTCTTCTGTACCCACAAGGAAAACTTGAGGATCAAACTTGCTGAAATCGAAGCAAAGACCTCCAGCGTATCCAATTAAGCTGGCCTCCTCGTCAGATGTTTCTGTTTGAATACAATAAGTTTGACTGCACATGTCAACTTTGATTATTACTTCCAACAAGTTTTAGTTTGATCACATCCTCAGGCTCAAGCTTATTCTTCATGAGAACCCAGTTTGTGACACGTCCGTCCGACGAAATCGAGAAAAAGTTGTAGTTTTTGCTTGTGTCAGGGTTCCACATGACCTGCCACACAGGATCAGTGTGCTTGTTTGTTCTCACAGTGGACTGATAGATAGGCTTCTTGTATTTGCTTCTCACATCAAACACCATGACAGTACCATCGTAAAGCCCTATCAATCGTAAATATTAGCATCTGCCACCCTCTCTATCTAAAGCTTACCGACTGCAAGGAGCGCTGCGCTCTTTGGATGGAAATCAACTGACATAACACCGGCTTCTGTGGCGAAGGTGTATTCGGGGTTGGTCGTGTTTTTCAATGAATAAACACAGATGAGTCCAGTTTTTTGCTTGGAAAACTCGTAACTTCCGAAACCCACAGCGAAGAGATCGGTGTATCTTGGGTTCCAGCAGATAGAAGTGACTTGCTTGCGTCTCTGCTTCTCACCTTGGAATTTCCAAATTGGGTAGATGATACCGTCTTTTTGGTGCTCCAAGAAATCGCCTTGGGTCCACATGTATTTGTATTCCTTATATTTCTCATTCTGTTCGTTAAGCACAGTCATACGTTCCATAATCTTTAAACAGCGTCTAAATCCAGTAGAGTACAGAGAGCTCTCTTGCTTCTCGGACTTCTGGGCTCCGGTTCCACTAGGAGGGTTCTTGCTTTCCTCTCTCATCTTCTTGAAAATATCATCCATATTTGCATCGTAAATCTCCCATTGAGTGACTTCTTTCGAAATTCTTTGGATTGGAGGAGGTTCAGTCGCATCACACCTCTCACGAATAGGCTCGTTCATCGTTTGAACCTGATGTTCGCTGTAGTAGAATTTGTTCTTCAGCTGCTTTTTAATCGCTGCAAGGTCTTCTGGAGCCGCACTTGGGTCAGCCTGCTGTTGAGTTTTTCGGTGCTCTTTAATCTATCCCCAATGTTCCTTTTAATAATCACATCTATTTTCAAATGCTTACCAAAAGATTCCTCTCTTCCTCAATATCTTCCTGGGTCTTTGCCTCCTGAGACTCTTTATGGATGATATTTCTTAAGAAAAAGGCGGTTGATTAAACGTAGCAGAGCTCAAAATTACCCTTCAAGAGAAAAGTGTATGACGACTTGTTCGAAAGGCTCAAATCTTCTATACACACGATCTTTGAAGCTGAAGATGGCGGTGTTAGAAGGTGCATTTGGATTCCTTGGTTCTAGTGTCCTTGATGGCATATCTTCTTCAAGCTCCTTGGCAGTCAGTTGGACTTGGTCTTTCGGCTTGTTAATGTTAAGATTCTAATTCGAAATTGGGTCGTTTTATGAACGGGAAGGAGGGAGTAAGGTGTTGTACCGCGTCAAAATCTGCCTCATCGAAATCCTCGTCGGTTTCCTGGACTCTTTCAGGCTCTTGGACTCGAATGGTCTGATTGCGTCTCTATTAATGGGAGAACGATGAGAAATTTCGATAAATAAAATAACTTACTGCACCCGGGACGCCAGCTTGAGTCGTCTTCTTTTTGAGATTTGATCGAGGTTGTTGTCTGCTCATGTTGAGGATCAGATGTAAAACCGATTTCTTTTATCCAAATTAATATTTTTCTATTCTTAATTGAAACCGATACAGAGTTCTAATTCAAAAAAATATACATCGAAGTCGAGCAGAGTTTAAATCTTTGATAGGTAGCAGTTTGAAATAAATTTCGCGAAGCAAACCGAGAGGAGAAATTTCTTTGAAGGTAAACAGTTCTCTACATAAAAGGGCCTAATTAAGCGAAATTTCTTCAAGGAAAGACGCGTTGAAGCAGCAACTTCAAGTGACAGTTATAACGTTCTGTTATCTCAGCATTGAAACACCTCACGTGCTGTTATTACACTAGGATGCCATTATTTTCGAAATAAAAGTTATCTCCTTAGTTAAAAACTATTCATATTGCTGTGAATATCGATGGTCAGCATAATCGCAACTAAAGCTTTCTCTCTTCAAGAATTCTTTATTGACGCGTAGTCGGTTTTGGGAAAAACGTTAATCCTCCTACAACAATCAACGGAAATCAAAATCTAGTTACTGTGCGTGATTGCTGTGCGCTTTATCATGGTGGTTGCTGTGCGTTTTATCATGGTGGTTGCTTCTTTATCAAAAATTTTAATTCATATTCACTATAGGTAAAGCAAATGGCGAGAAAGTAAGATATATCACGTATTCATTTCTCTTGCAGCTTCTATATGCCGAAAACAATTTTCATTTTGGCTATTTAGTATATTCTCTAAAGAAAAACAAGGATAAAATTAAATGAATCACATTGCCGTTTGAGCCACTCTAACGAATAATTAATTGAAAAACAAGAATTAGCCAGAATTTCTCATAAGAGAGGTTTTCTCTTCACCCACCAAGATGAACTCACCGAATTCAAAGCAATCGCCGAGTGCATACCATTGCGCACTGATGAAGAAAAGAATCTCCGTGCCAAACAAGTCTGGTGAGGACAGTTCAGAAAGCATATTTCGCAGCAATTCCATGCGATTGACCCAAAACTCACCCTCTCACAAACGATCGCAAGGTTCCATCACAAAAGCTGTTGCTACTACCACTCCAGCAACAAGACAGCTTAAAGGAAGATTTTTGGCGACCAAAGACCTTCCTCTCAAAGTTTTATCATCTCAAGCGACGCCAGCGAACCGCATACTTAACAACTCTCTGCCTGGATGCGCTGCTTCTCCAAAAGCTAATCTCTCTCAATCAAAAAGAAATGCAATTCGCAACGTGTCATTCTGCCAAGCAGAACCATCAGAAGAGTTACCAGACGATAAGAAAAGGACAAACACTGAATATATCATGACTGAACCAGCTGAATCGGTTCTCTTGACGAACAATAGCATCGTAAGCTATTCCTTGCTCGAATAATCATTTAATTTCATTAGTCCCTTTCATCTCAGATGATGAGTATCTCACATGATTTCAACCAAGAAGGTAACTTTTGAAAAAACTCTATTGCATCTCATTCATTTGAACAGAGGCTATTCAAAGAAAGGACCAACCTCAAGATTTCGTTCAAAAGCTGATGCAGGCGAGGAACCAGAGCATCGAATTCACTCAGCTGCTCAAAATGAAAGAAACTGAGATAAGGAACCATTACAGTGCTCAAATTGAAGCGGTGAACTACACTTTTATGATGATAGAACAGTTTTTGAATGACGAGAAAAACTTGGTGCTTGCTAAACTCAACAAGCAAATGTCTCAGACACTCGAGACCATCGAAAGCTGCAAAGCGGACATCACACAAAGGACGGTGAGTCTGGAAAACACTTTCAACGATATGCAATCGAACCTTGGTAATATGGTTCGGAAAATACAAGCTCCTGTCTTTCAGGGAATAATAAAGGAGTATCAAGATTTAGTGGAGTCAACAAAGAGCAGAATTAAGACGATATCAGTGCAAAAGATTGACATATTCCAAGCTTGCGAAAACGGAGAAGTTATCAAGACGCTGAAAAGAGATATGTCCAACATTATCAGCCTGAGTGTAACCCAAAAGCTCATACTGAATGGCAACGCTCCACAGGAATCGGCTGGCTCTACCAAGCAATCTGAAGCTTTCAAACCTAGTTTTAATGAAATTCCGGATAACTTCCGAAAGAAAAATATTCCCGTGGAGGGCTCAAAGGTAACTCCATTAGGCGAAAGAGTCAATGGTATGAACTCCGCTACTACTTTGCACCGGAAGAAGCTTTCAGAGCCGAATCCAACAAAATTCGTCGAGAATCAACAGCTTCGGAGATCTAATCAGATAGACAGAAAGTACTCTTGTGAGAACCATAGTATGAGCTCTCTTGGGAGAAAGAACAATAATTTTATCCTGGAGAAGGAGAACTTCTCTACCGATGAAGTGAAAGACATTTCGCCGATGCGAATGACGCATTATCAGACCCAGCCCAAACTCACTAGAGCAACTGAGCTTGATAGTTCGTTGCTGTTGGGAACAGGGGTATCTCCAAGAAGAATTGATTTTCAGGGCAATGGGAAGGAAAAGGCTTCGACACCTGTGAGCTCAAAAGTGGGGGAACTATCCATCCAGTGCAGTCCGGACCCAAAGAGCCAGAAAGACATTTATTACCTCTACGTTGAGAACAAACTCCTCAGCAGCAAAAACAGCGACAAGTCGTCAGGAAAATTACGCAATTTGCTTATTAACCAAAATTCTCCAAAGAGCCTACCGATACTTGATAGTTCGATAGGGTGTAGGACTTTTGGCGAACTATAACTTTTGAATTTTTAAGATGGTGACTAATTACCATTTTTTTATGATTTCAAAATCTGAATAATTATCTTTTGTTAACAGCTTTTTCATACTCGGATTTGGGGAGTATTTTATATGAATAATATGCATAGTTTTGCTGTTTACATCGTAACCTCGAACTTTAATGTTAGTATAACTTAAATAATTTTACAGTTCGTCTAAGAAGTAAAGTCGGTTTGGGATACCAAATAAGAAACTGTGTGTCAATAGCTATTGTTAGAGAAGCAATGGGAACAAAGTGAACTGAATTGGGTTTATCGAAAATTCGCAAAGAAAATAACAGATGAAACGAAATCAAATCAATTATTGAAAATTATGCACTGATAAAATAACAGCAGAACGAACGCTCTTTGGCTAAAGAATTTTATCCTAAAAATCTAAATGATACTCTTTCTCTCACTCTCAAAGCATAAAAGATTGCGAAGAGTCTATTTAACGATAACAAAATTGATGGATGATGAAGCCATTTGGCTTATTTAAGCTCGGTAACCCTTCGAAATGAGCATCTGCTTTTTGGGAAGCAAGCTGCTTCTTGAATGCGAAGTGTTGAAGATTCCCTCAGGATGGTTCGAGTACGAAGAAGAAGGACGCTTTCTCGCATGGGAGGCGTCAGGCGTACGCTTCTGGCTCTGTCGAGCTCCAGGACCGCTCGCGTAGGACATATTGCTATCCTATTTGAATAATAATTATTATTATTTTATTCATGTTGTAATTGATCGTACCCCTAGTTCTTTTCTTGACTGAGAGAGTTCTCTTTTATTATGAGGCTTCAGATATCAAGGTTAGGACAAGAGAATCTCGAAAGAGAATTACGTCATTAGTAGATAAGCGGTTCATAGAAGGCTGCTCTCGGCTGTAGTGCACGTTCTGGTTGTCAGAGGGATGGTCCATAGTAATGTTATTTTGACGTTTAATCTTGAAAATTTTATCGAGCTCTTCGATAAATTTGGATTTGCGCTCATTCGTTGCAAGTTTCTCGAACTTGTTCATTTGGTTTTTCGAGCTACTGCAGCCCAAAACCTCTCTCGGTTTCAGGTTGCCTTGACTCATATTCGATATTAGTTTCTCTGCGTGCGAGTTGCGCTCCTTGATGGGCGGTCTAATTACAGAACTTCTTTCTGACTCTTTGTTCGTTGAAGGCCTTAAGCTATCGGTGAGAATCCATTTTTTATTTCATTATTACCTGTTGAAAATCAAACTAGGACGCTCTTTTGGAATCGAAACATTCAAAGTTTCAGCCGTCTCCTCAGTAGTGACTTGCTCATGAAGATTGCCGTGGTCAAAGGCTTCCTTTAACCCTGGTTCTCCTTTCCTGAAAGCAACAAGGTGCATTTTATTAAGGAATTCACAATCATTATAAGTTACCGATACTTATTGCTCTCTGGGAACTTTGGACCCACTTTGAACGGAATTGCATTATTCTCAGGTGTAAGGGTTCGAAGCACTGCGAAAGACCGCGAAGGAGAAGGCGTTTTCGCGGATCGATGAGCAGTGCTATTCGCGAGTTGCAAAATAGTTCGGAAGTCATTTATTCTCTGACTTGAGAGATGAGGCGCTTGTTTTTCATTCTCGGCGCGAGTGATAGCTTGATTCTTTTGAGATTCATCAATCATTCTGTTTAGAGCTTGGGTCTGAGCGTCTATCAATTGCGTTTTTTGTTTTAATTGACTTTGCAGATTATCTATCTCGAGCTCTTTCTTCTGAATTATGGACACTAACTTCGAATTATCGGTCATGAGCTCCTATTTATCAGATCATGTTTGTTGCACGAGAATCAATGATTACTTCAATTCTCTGTGCGTTTTCAGCCTGAATAGTTCTCAAAGTTTTTTCGCTTTCTTCTAATTTCATTTGCAATGATTCAAAAGCGACTTTCAGCTGCTGTTCGTTCTATTATCAAAGGGACGAGTAAGGCGATTCGTTAAGTTAAAGAGTAATTACGCGGATATGATCACGAACTTTCGCTTCGGTCTCTTGCAGCAACGATTCATAGTCATATAGTGTGGTTTGTTTTATTATGTCGATTAAACTTAGCACGCCACACCCCAAGATGTCGATGCATCCGCTGATATCATCGACGGAAGTAATATCTTCAAGATCTTCTTGAATTTTGGAAATTTTCTAGAGGGTGAACTGCTGTTAGGGACCAAAAAGATGGTTTGGGTTACTTCAGACGATGGGGTGATTTCCTGGAGCCCCTCACGCATTTCATTGAAGAGGTAGGTAACTTGGTTCACGATCTGCATGTAGGCTTCTCTGAAATCTGAGGGCATTTTCAGGAAAACTTGTTTGTTTTTTTCTTGCGGCAAATCATTCGATTCAATAACTGACGATGCTGATTTATGTCGATGGTAGTTCATTGTGTGTTCGAGGTTGTCGAACAAGAATCTCTCACGACGAGGGACGTTTTCTGTGCTGTTTCGTTTCTTTGGCTGGTTCTCCATTTCTTGTCTATCTCGTAAACTGTGTGCAATTTATACTGCGCTTTGAGTATATTAATTTTATCAGCTCAACACCGTTAAATAATAATAACTAATCTCTCAACTGAATTTGGACTCGCGGGAACAATGCAATTGTATGTTACGACGTAATGACAAACCCTTCTCCAAAGAAAAAACCTCGAATATTGTAAATTTATTGATCCCTGTTAGTTTCGCTGGTTATCTACGCTCCAATATTTGTCAAGCTGATCAATCAACAGATCGATCGTTATGAAAAAGAAAATTCAGCTTTGTATTAGAAGATGAGTAAAATTTTTTCGGCAGCATGAAGTATTCAATAGATATTATATTCAGTAAAAACAAAATATGCGATTGAGAGTTGAAATATACTTTGATATCAAATTTTGTAAAGCTCTGTAATTTCATATTTCCTATTAGTACGATGACTCCTATTAGCTATCCATAAGATTAAGCTGAATGCACACATAATTCATACCATGAATACATTATGAATCAGCATTCAACTGTTCTTACCCAATAGAACCAATAGAAGTAGATATTCATTCATTTCGTCATAACCAATTCAAAGTTTTTCAGGCAGAGGTCCCCTGTGTCTTAACTTAAGTATATTCATGACTTTAAATTGTTAACGTTTCTTGTAATGTATGTTTATTGAGTAACTTTGTTTAAGAAAACACCTGATGAATTCAATTGATTACTGATAGATTGATTAAATTAATTTGAAATTCAAATACAATAAAGAAGTAATATCAAACAAAAAATTCGTTAGTTTTTCGCAATGGAAGAAGGCTGGATGGAACAACTCAGACAAAAGGAAGAGGAGCTCAGAAAGATAAATTCAGAGCTCGATTCACGTAAGAATCACCTCACTGATGCCATGTCGAAGATCGACCGAGAGAAGCTCCTCAAGGCAGAAATCAGCAAAATGAACGAAGAAAACGACGAAAATGAAGACCCCAACCAAGACTTGGACGACCTCGACGCCGAAGACGACTACGGCAAAGACAACAACGATCACGGCAATTATTCAGACGACGATGACACCTACAACACCCACAAGAAGGATACCGATAAGGACCGACCATACATTACTCAGCAAATTGACGAGGTACATCGTAAAGAAGAGATGAGGAAACTACGAAAATATGAAGAGCTGTTGGAGCAGAACGAAGAGCAAGGTAATAATACAATACCTTTTGCTGCTTACTAATCAATGTCATTATAGAGAAAATAATCGCTTACCAGAAAGCAAAAATCGAGGCTTTGAGCTCCGAGCTTGAACGCGCTTTGCAGACGCTTGAGCTGAAGGAGTCTCAGATTTCTGAGATTGAAAGCAAAGGCAAAAGCATCTCAGAAGAATCAAAGAAATACGTTGCTCAAATCACAACGCTCCAAGATAAACTCGATGCAGCGAAGAAGACCTTGAGTGAAGCGAACGCCAAGTTTGATTTGCACGAGAAAAGCACAAATGCGATAAAGAGGGTACAATAATCTCTTCCTCTTGCTCTTATATATTGACATTTCTATTAAAATAGGATTATGAGGCCACATTGAAAAACCTGAAGAAGTTGGAAGGAGAGCTCAATAAGAAAGATTTGAGGTAATGAGTTTTCAAAATAATCAAAGATCTAATGTAGAAAATATTAGAATAAACCGTCTTCAGGAAGAAGTCGATAAGTATAAGATTGACTTGAGATCGCAGAAGAGTCAGGTTGATGAGAAGAGCGACGACGTGAAGAGACAGAATGAGAAGCTTATTCAGGAGAATAAGAAATTAGAGAGACAGAGAAATGAGATCCTTCAAGCCTTTAAGAAACAAATGAAGCTTATTGATATCTTGAAGAGACAGAAGGTTCATCTCGAGGCAGCGAAGATGCTCAACTTCACTGAGGAAGAGTTCATCAAAGCGCTTGACTTGCAAGATAAGATTAACTAAATTTATTAATAATCTTCATTTATCTGTATCTCATTGTTTATTTTCATATCATTAAGCCTTGTTTACCCTTCAATGACTTACAAATGTCGATCGATTGATCAATACTGTTGATTGCGTATATGATGATATATACAAAAAATATTCTCACGTGAATTTTACTTTAAGTATATAGGAGTAATGGATGCAATTTGGTACTAGAATACTATTTTTTCAAATTTCTTTTGTGAGATAATGATACGGGGATTTATTTTCCTTTTGAATTAGGCACAGAAAAATCTTTTCATTCTCTCAGAGCCGATGTGAATTTTATGAAAGTAGACACATATTTCACAGCTAAACAACAACTTATCTCATGTGAAATTCATGATTGATAAAATCAGAGTCTCTTTTGCTTTTTTACTTGACGAGTTTTCTCATCGCCATATCCTTCTCGATATCTTTCTTCATGACTTTCGCCACTGCCATTTCGAAATCTTCTTGAGTCACGTGCACTCTTCTTTCTCTCAAAGCGAACATACCAGCTTCTGTGCAAACGGATTTCGTCTCTGCACCGGAAGCGCCGGTCATTTTCTCAGCGATCTTGTGCAAGTTAATGCCTCTCATTAAATTCATCTTTCTTGAATGAATTTTCAAAATGTCAACTCTTGCCTATTACATAATTCAGTTAATTAATAAAACTCTAAGCACGCTACCTCTTCGCCTGGGTTAGGGAATTCGATCTTTCTGTCAATTCTACCAGGTCTCAAGAGAGCCTTGTCCAAGATATCGATTCTGTTTGTAGCCATGATGATTTTAATATTCTGTGTAGATTCGAAACCGTCGAGCTAGAAACATTCAGTTAGGTTTTAACGAGTTCAAGGGGAAATTACCTGATTAAGCAGCTCAAGCATAGTTCTTTGCACTTCAGAATCACCTCCTTGGTTGGATTCGACTCTGGCGCCTCCGATGGAATCGATTTCGTCGATAAAGATGATAGATGGAGCGTGTTGACGTGCCATGACGAACAACTCTCTGACCATTCTCGCTCCCTCACCGATGTACTTTTGCACGAGCTCAGAACCAGAAACTCTGATGAAGCAACAATCCTATTCAAATTTTAAGAGTAAACCTCCCGCAAAAATCTCCAAATATTACTGTGTGATGTGCGACAGCTCTGGCCAAAAGGGTCTTTCCTGTTCCTGGAGGCCCGTAGAGCAAAACACCCTTTGGCTGGGAAATTCCGAGTGATTCGAAAATTTCAGGGTGCTTGATTGGAAGCTCAATAACTTCCTTCACTTCCTTGACTTGTTGGTCAAGACCTCCGACCATATCGTAGGTAGAGTCGGGGACCTTCTCGACCTTCATCAAAGACACCAAAGGATCGACTTTTGTTGGGAGAATCTTATGGAGAAGGTAGTTATCGCCCTTCAAAGCGACTCTTGTGTTAGGAGTGCAGTCTTCGATCTTAATGGACTTATCAATGGAAACAACGTATTTTCCATCGGGGATGATCTGGAAAGGAACTTAAGGAACAATTATTTGAATTATCTACCTTGACGAGGACTTTGTCTTTTCCCATTTGTCTGACGACCTCGCCGACGTAGGAGCCGGACTCTTGAAGAGCAGCGATTTCCTCACGAAGGGCTCGGACTAGGGTATTAGAACAAGTTTTTTTAAATCAGAATTTAGAAAAAGAATTTAGATACCTTGGTTATTGAGGTCATTTCGCTGCGCTTGCAATCGCTTGATGTTGTGGTTCTTGTCAAAGATCTTTTGGTCAAGTTCCTCGATTTTTGAGATGAGATATGCTCTGATGGCGCTCTTGTCGGATTTCATTAAAGCTAATCTTTCGGTAATGAAAAAATTGTATTATTTGTTCAACAATATTTGATTATTTAAATAAACTTTCGTGGAAATTAAATAGAAGGATACGATCAAGACCTCAAAGAAGTCTTTGAAACATGGCAAGAAGTTCTAACTGCAGCTGTCCAAACCGTAAAAACGAAAACAACGGCATTAGAAAGTAACTAAATCCTATCAAAGCAATGTTTTTTGAAAGAATTGAACTGAACTGATGGATATGAAAACGACTCTCGTCATTAATAAAGCAATACGCTTGATATAACTAACCCATTCATTTAAAAGGCAGGTCTAATCTATAAAACGAGCAAAGATGGAGAGTGTCTCATATCACTAAAAAAAGACATTCAAATATATAAATTTACGCCTAACGGCTTACCCAGTTTTTGTTCGTCTAATGAAATTTTTCGGTGCAATAATACGCTCATGGCTTGCACCTTTCTTAATTTCTAATTGATCTCTCAATTGAATCCGTTTTCTTGAAGCAATAGAATTCCAGCGATCTTGCTCTTCCTTTGAAAGATTCTTCCACATCTCCTTAAGCTCCTTTGGCTTCGCTTTCTTAGAGCCGGCTCTTTGAATATGGAAAGAATACTCTTTGAACCCTGTAATCTGCTTTTTCAGTTCTTCCATCAGGTCGCATTTCGGACGCTTTCCTTTCTCGGCGGTACACTCTTCTTCTCCTTCTTCCTCTTCTGGTTGAAACTCCTCGTCCTCATACTCTTCCGCTGCCGAAAATGTATTCTTTTTGCCTCGTTTCCCTCGGCCAGATTTATGATCGTCTTTGCTAGCACTTGACTCAGCTGAGTTTTCATCTATCATTCTATCGGGATACACTACTTCCATCTGTTCGCAGCTTAGAGGAAGATTGTTCTCGGTAAGGGATGTATCGTCTTCGAAATTGATGACTTTGGCGGATTCGACTCCAGAGACCACAGTTGCGACCTGGCTTGTGTCTAATACAATTTTCTTCGTGTGGCTTCTCAGTGGTTTCGTGCTTTTAGCTTCACTGCGCTTTGAGTCGCGGATAATTGTAAATGGAACGAACTTCTTTTTCCCAGAGGCTGAAGTAACGGAAATGGAGCTCGCCTTGGTAGAGACAGGAGTCGCTGACAAAGCTATCGAATTTGTCTCTGATTCTTTCATCAACCGGTCTTCTGGCATAAGATTCCAATTCAGTTTCTTGGTCGCCGTGTTCAATAAATAGGTACTCAAGGTGTTTTCGTTCTGTTTCTCCTCCTCCTCGAAATCTAGTTTATTTGGCTGTCTTGCAAGTGGCAGCAGTTTCTCCTTTAAAAACGCACAGATCGAGGTCCTTTGTACTCGATTAGGATCAATCGATCGCAGTCCAACTCTCTGCTGAGTTGTCGTAATATCGGCTTCTTTGGCTGTTTGGATCTCTATCTGGGGTAATGTTGGCACCATTTCGGTGGTATCGGTTGTTGGGATTGCCGTGTTACTCTCCACAGTACTTAGAGAAGTCTCACGGAGCATAGTCTCATCGAAGGAAACTGTCTCGCTCATGAGTTTTTCGAACAGCCTGTACTTCTCAAGTGCTTTGTTAACTTCCTCGTTGACGGATGAAGGTTTTTGGATTTCTTCGGTGTTTTCAGGAACACAATCTGAGTCTGTTTTTGGTTGCTCTTGGCTCTGGCCTTCAGAAGAATTGACTAGCTCGGGATTTTCGGCCTTAAACTTTTCGAATTCTTTGATGAGATCCTCAACCAAGGTGAACGGGTGATTTCGATGATGTTCTTTTAAGTTTGCAGAGATTGTACATTTCACACAAAGTAGTCGATACGCAGTGCAGTTTTCTTGAGAGCAGAAGATCTTGATATCATATCCCTTGTGGTAAGGGCATTTTTTGGTCATATCTGACATTAGAGAGAAAGGATACGAAAAGTTCTTTAAAATAATTTTTTGAAATATGAGTACGGCGGTAAATTATTGCTAGTTAAACCGAATTCATGGGATTAACAAAAATCGGGCCGTTTACTCAGTAACTCTGTAATTTTCTAAGCATGCAGGCAAAATTGTTCTTGCCATAGGACCAACACTTCAACTATTCGTATACGAAAAAAATCATTACCTATCCCAGCTAAAGGGACCAGAAAGGACAAAAAATATTGCGTTGTGTAATGCAATTGGTGAAAGAGTTTATTTCGATGGCGGTAATTGAGAGCCACACACGAAATACAGTTTGCATAAATTCACTGCTGCTATTATTGGCTTACTGTAGTTTCAAAACAATAGCTATTGTTTTCATAATGTTAGACCGTATTCGATTATATCCTTTGGCTTAAGGTTCTTACATTCGCTATAACATCAATAGTACAGGAAAAAATTCGGTTATAGTTCAAAATGACGACTTTTGCTTTGTCTATTTCTCAGATGATATTGGATTTGTTACAATTTGATATACTATCTTTCTTTCGTAATCAAATAATGGCAAAATTGCTCTATTAAGTGCATTCTATTGCCTCAAGCGCTTGTTCGCGATCATTTGATATATAAAGGTAATCTAACTTTTTGACCCTTCAGCTTCAAAGCGACCTCTTCAAGACCTTCTCCTTCATAGCTCAACAGAGGGTCAATTTCGCATAAGCCTTCCAAATCTCCTTTTATTATAAGAACAAAGTCACTTTCCACAAATGAAAAGGCTTATCATACCTTCAATCTCGATTGATCGCCTCTTTAACCATCTTTGATGGAGTTGAGACATCAGCTCTTTCGCTGTGTCAGGAGTGTCTTCACTCTCCCCTGGAGCATTCTTCACAGGGGCATATTCATCCTCTCTGATAGCTTCAATGATTCCGAATTTCTCAGGGTCACACAGCAAGTAACAGTCATGAATAGACAGTTCGAATTTATATCCATTCGGCTCAAGCGGAATAACGCTCTGATGGACCTTCTCGTCGTAATATCTCATCGCATCCTTGGCGATATGATACCTGTTGCCATTAAAAATCACTATTTGATACTAAACATAGCTCTTTTACTGAGAAGCCAGCTCTTTCTTCTTAGTCGAAAGGATGTTATCCAAGAAATCTATCTTGTAAATCGCATCCACAATGTTCATTTCTTTAAGCCCGTTTTTTGCGGCTATCTCTTCTCTTGGCGAAGTGATATCTTTTGGCAGCTCACTGGATTGGATAATGTGGGGCTTTCCGTTTCTCAAAACAAAAACATCAGCCGATTCCTCTGGATGCTTTAAATAAATGCATTAGATTGAGACCCCACAGCAAAATAGATACTTTTTCAACGTATTTGCATGTGATGTCATAATTTTTCATTTCAGCATAGCCCAAAAAATAAGGATCTCCTATTTTTGCCAGCACATTGTCTACTCCTACAATCTGCACGTGAGTGATTCCGGTATCTTTCATCTGCGAGACTAGTTTGTATTTCGCCAATGCTGGAAAACAGCCGCCGTCTCCATTAGGCGCTAAAAATATTTTATTTTTATCTTCTAAAATCACCTTCCCTGTCAAGTCCAAAGTCGGTAGACTTCGCTTAGATTGGTTAGATTAACAAATGAGAAATTGTTAATTCTACCTGGCAGAAGAAATGAACGCTCTTCGGATCAAGTCCGAAAAATTTGTTTTCCATGAAATAAGTAGTGATTTCCGAGTCGTTAGCGTCGCTGGTCATCACATACAAATTAATTAAGTCCCTTGGACTTTTGAGCTTAATTCCACATTTTTCAATGGCTATATGGGAGTATTATGGAAAAGAGATAAGAGGGACGTTGGTACCGAGACTGGCGATTTTGAGTATTCTTTCTGCAAAGTATTGGAATATAGATTTGTTAGAAGGCATTCCGATGTTATACATGCCTTTGGCATGGTCGAATCCTAACTTTGTACCTTGTCCACCGCTCAAAAGAACAACCGCCACTTGTAAAAGCAATGTTGTTATAAAGGGCTTATTGAACAGCGTATATTACATTTTCCTCTAGAAATCATGTCTAAACCAAATTTAACAAGCTTCTGCATTTCGCCTACGTCAACGTCGTTCAGGCGCAGAGTATTGGAGATCGGCTCGATTCTCTCCGGTTCAAGTAATTTTCTCGGTGGTCGCAAGACAAGGTGATTATACATCTATAATTTTGAAATTATTGTTTTGCTATTGGTGGTTAGTGGGAAAGATATCTACCATATCCATTAGCTCGAAGTCAATGTCATAGAGCGCGTCATAAAACAACTCTAATTCGGTTGGATTCAGCTCTTCCATATGCAATAGCAAATGGTCTTGACGATGTGCAACTAATCTTGTGAACAAATTCTCATGGGAGCGGAATTGCTCTTTCATTTTGGCTAATTTGGATGAGAAGATGAGTTTTGATGGCTTCGTATACGTGATTGAAGCAAAGCGCTCCTGAAAGTGTCAACTCCGCTGGAGTTAGCGAACGATTCTTTAACAACATCGCGCTCTACGGGCTTGGCAATTCGGTGTTCAGATTCTTTATTGCGATGGTCGCTAGTGCAGCAATTATTTGTCATTTGGTTGCCCATCTTGGCCGGTGTTCTGCAATATAATATGAGAGGTTCCTGGTTTTGTGAGATTGTACCTTTTTTACGAATTCAGTTGTAAACGCTCAAATTTGAGTTGGATATTAATTAAAAAAAAAAAGTTTGATCTCAGTTTATGACAATGCTCAAGAGTGCGTTTGTCCTCACTAATTCACATTGAGTCAGACGATTCCAGTTTCAAACATAACCGAGAGACTTAAAGCTCTCCGAACTTTATTTACTAAGGAATCCGTGTCCGAATAATCTTCTATTTCCCTTTCGGCGAGAGTTATACGTAAGAAATCTGAATTTCTTTGGGTTGTTATCCTTTGGATATGAATACAACGTTTACTTCTAAGCGATGATGCGTAGATGTATTAATTTAGTATAGTTAAGACGAAGCTAGTGTCTTCGGATAGAGATATAGCGTTTTTGTTAAATTTATCTTTGAAAAATTATTTCCTTCTGTTTAATCAAAATAATTTTCTCGAGTTTCTGACGAATGCAAAAACCTCAGCACCCGCTTGATGCGCTCATCGCAGATGCCGACAGAACGATTAGAAGGCAAAAACTTTGCAAGAAGAACATACATGAGAACATAAACAAAGTCGTGCAGTCAATTGAGAAGAGTCAGCAAGAAATCACTGCAAAAGGCGATCAAATGGAGGAAGTAACCATATTCGGTCAATATCCCATTCATTTCTCTTATCTATAGGAATCAACAACAGATTTACGAGTCCTTTTGCAGGATCTTTCGAACAAAATCTCGGTATCATGCGATTCGAAATTATAGATACTTATCAGAATTCTATAGAATCAAAAGCCGCTGAATAATATATTGAACGCGCATAAGGAGTACTTTGCGTACATTTCGAAGTTTGGGAAGGACATGGACAAGAATTTCAATAAGGAAATAAATGAAGCGTTTAAAGAATATCCCTTAGATAAATCCTTGATAATGAAAGTAATGCAAATTCCCTTTTGAAATCAGCTATAATTTGCATGGAATAAAGCTAATCTCTGAATATTTCACTCGAGAAGGGAGGTTTGAGCTGAATGAAGCGTTGAGGCAGGAACAGCAGGATATGGTCCAAGAAGGATTCGAAGAGAATTTCAGATTGATTCATGACGTAATTCCTCTTTGAGCTGTTGAGGAGCTCTGATTGGATAATGTTTTTGGGGATGCTAGCTTCTTTCCGAAATGAAGAAACGCAATCTTGCACCAGTTATCGAATGGGCTGAAAGGAATAAGGAACTTCTTGATCAGTATGAGAGTGACTTGCTATTTATGCTCCACAGACAGCAGGTAAAGGATAATTTCGAAAAAAGCTGCGTTAAGCTCTAATTCCTGAGTTTAGTTTGTGCTGTTACTAGAGAATTCAGGCAGAGAAGCAGCTATAGCCTACGCAAGAGCGCATTTTCAGCAGTTTACTCCAAAGTATCAGATTGATATTCAAAAGATGATGGGCTGTTTGCTATTTAATGAGTATATTTATTTTTATTTGTGTTAACTAAAACACATTATTATGACTCTGAATGATCAGCTTCAAGAACAACCGTTATTCTGACCTATTTGATCCAGAGAATTGGGAAGATCTGGTCGATATGTTCCAGAGAGAGGCCTGCCGTATTCATAGTAACTGACCATATTTGTATGAGTTTGCAATTAATACCTTTCGTTGAACAGACACTACACCTGAAAGCGCACTTTATTTAACTCTACTTGCTGGAACAAAGGCCTTACCAAAGTTTTTGAAATATTTCTCCCTCTCAACGATGCGTAAGCAAAGATGCTATGGCTAGTAGTACAATAAAACCTTTCCAACTATAGTGAACCAAAAGACAAAAGAGACAGATGAGTTTCCGATTCCGATTGACCTTGGACGAGAATTTCAATTCCATTCGATCTTTGTCTGTCCAGTGACCAAAGAAATCAGCACAGAAGACAATCCTCCAATGCTGCTGAAATGCGGCCATGTTATTTCGGAGTATTTCCTTGATCCGAATGATTGAGAAACTTAATTGTTCTTATTCCCTGCTAGGCATGCAATCAAGAAGATTTCCGGCACGAGAAGTAAATTCAAATGTCCTTATTGTCCCGTTGAGCAAACTACCGGTACTGCTCGAAGACTCTTTTTCAACTAGCGCGAGTTCGGTAAAGACAATAGCAATTAGAAGTGAAATGCCCCAAACATTGTCATTGATTCACTCATTCCATCTATAATTTGTGGTTTCTAGAGGTGTTACTAGCTATATATGTTAATAATCACACAAGCCCTCAACCTACATTTAAGATTACAGACTTATCTTAGAATACTGAAAACCTGACAAAAAATACTTGTTTAAATTTGTGAAAAAATGAAGGGATTTGCGTGTGTGTTACTTATGTTGACCTGGAAGAAATTTTCTTTGTAATCTGGTGGCTTGATTTCACCTCGGATTTTCAAATTGAGACTTTTTTCTGTTCGGTTAGAAAGCCAAGTCTTTACTTGTGGAAGCCTTCAGCTGCGTTAAGAGGGCAGCAATGCTCCTCTCAGAGTAAAGCGAACCCCGGCCAAGATCATATCTATATATATATCAAGGCTTCTTTCTTAATGAAATGAAAGACTGACTGTCTAACATATCTGAATCTGCCAAAATTGAATCTTATTGGTAAAGAAGAAGGCTAAAACTGTCTTATTGTAAATCAATTCGACTGATTACTTCAAATTTTGCACAGCAGTACGACTTCATTGCGCTTGTGGTATGTATCAGAAGATTGCAAAGAGTGTGTAAGCAATAGGAAAGGTCTATAGGAGGATAGCCTTTCCCACAAAAATATTGAAATTTTAGATGATTCGAACATTGAAATGTTGTTTTTGCTACATGTTCATCAGATTTAAATAACTGTAGTGAATATAAATTGAAATTCAATTATAGAGTGGCTTACAATTCCCTAAATTAAGATTACCGTAGTGAAAGCTCTTTGGCTCGCGAATTTAGTTTATTTGAATTTTTCATCCCGTATGCGATATCTAAATATTACAGTCTCTGAGGAGATATAAGGGTTAATATAAATCGTTTGCCAAGCAAATCAAATCAACTCTGCTACAATTATTGAGATAGCAGACCGAAGGTAATACGCTGCTTTTGAATTTATTAATATTCTCAGCATGAGAGATTTCTCTCATATAAAAGATGTAGGTTGTCTTCTAATTTTGAGATTAATGAAAATTAGAAACACTAACTTACTTACTGTTCTTCAGCTCTCAATAGCTTTTCTGATGGATGGAATTCTTGCCGGTATCTAAGTAATTGAATGCAGAGTAAATGTTTACCAAATAAAACTTCAACCAACTAAATCAATGATCGGCTTCAAAGCAAAAAAATATTTCATCATAGATCCTCAGCAAGTCTTTGCTGGAGAGATAGTGACTCACGTCATTCATCCAGACGACATAGTTCTGAAGGAAATAGACCATGGAATAAGTATTGTGCTCAAACAAGGACTCCAAATCATCAGATATCTGAAAAATCTGACAGAAAAGCATGACTATGAGCTTGTATTCAATTCTCAACTCGCAGAGGAAGAGCAAATGAATCTTCTAAGCTGCCTAAATACTGCTTGCAAGCTTAAAAGCCATGAAGAGTTTCCAAAAGTGACCGCGATGACAGTAAAAGACAATATTGCTTACAAAAACGTCGATATCAAGAATCCTATGATAATTACGAACAAGGACCATGGGATTTGGATCGCCGGATATAGTTTGGACTCATATGGTGATGATGCCGCCGCTGAATTATTAGATGCTCTCTCGAAGCTACTTGAGATTAAAGAATTTGAACGACAAAATAGCCTTGTTATGGTGAATAACCCTGCAATTGCTAAGATAACAGAGAAGAAAGGATGGCGAACGCTTGGCAGAAGCTTTCTTCCTCTAAAAGACATCCTGAAAGACGTTTTGGAGAGTTTGGAAGCTGAAGGAAATCAAGAAAAAGGAAAAGTTGCCTTGGATTCTAATGTTCCTGGCGCATACTCTCAGAATTTTAACTCGATAGGTGAAGGGCTTCCAAACCTGGCAGCAAAAGAGGAGGAAAACATTAAGGATGTGGTAAACGAAAAAGAAAATTCATTACCCTCCTGACAGCGTCCAATTGTACGTCGAGATCACGATTTTAGGAATACTGGGAAAGAAAGACTTGCAGGGTCTTCAGTTAGCAGTGGTATCTTCGAAGAAATCTCCACGAAAAAAGAATGGTTAGGAAAAGCAGATCTGCATTTAACGAAAAAAGAAAAGGCAGAAGCCTTTGCCTGCAAAGAGAAGATTGCGAGTGATATTTACGCTTTTTATGGAGCCAGCACACCAAGAATAGAGCTTTCAAAACAGCGAATGACCAATACCATTCCAAAATATGCGAGTATTGAGGTTGTTCATACGATGAGTGAACTCATACCAGGGTTCAAAACTTATCAAGATTTCTGCGGAAAGAAAAAGTTCACTCCCGCAGACCCCAATCCTAATCAGCAAATCAAAAGTGTAGATGAGAAGGAAGTTCTCTCGGAGCGAGGATTGGGGCAGATTTTAGCAGTTGCGGTATTGATTAATGATGTAGACGTAATTGGAGGATCTGGTGGAAACATCGGATTCCAGGTCATAGAGGATGCGGTAGCAAATATGCAAAAACTATCAAGATCGATCCAGGAGAAGCTTTTTATACAGGAGATAACCCTTCTTCTGAGAAAAAGAGAGTGATTAGAGTTAGAACTTCCGGAGATCAGGAAAAGCTTTGGTTACATTACGACAATTTGCCACCGGGAACGAAACAGGAATTTCTCATGACAGTACACAAGATTCTACGAACGACGCGCGCAACGTTTAGAGGATTTTTTGCTAGGCCTGGTGCTCATCACTTCACTACCTATTTCAATTTGACTGTAGACTTCCTCACAGACTTCTTAGTTGAGCGACAGGCCAAGTTGAGGGCTGAATATGGGAGGGACCTTGAACTCCTCATGAAGAAAAATCCTGCTCTATCTGAAGCAGAAGTAACATTAGGGGATTTTGACGACGTTTTTAGTCAAGAGAAAGCTCGTAAAGAGGAAGTAATGGCTGCACAAGAAGAATTATATTTTTATGTGGACCCTAACGTGATTTGTTCCGGCAGCCTCGTCCCGCTTTCAGCTAAAATCGACGAGTTTATTGATTTTGCCAATGAGAATTCAAGTAACGCAGTTTTCTTATTAAAAGGAGATTCAGGCTCAGGAAAATCCTTATCCCTGCGTGTGCTTGAACAACACCTTCTCAATAAGAAAAGAGACGCAGAACGCTCTCCAATGCCAATTTATATCGATCTGAAGCAATTCAACAAAGCTAACGTCTCTCGAAGCTTCCAAGAAACTCTCCAGAAACAGTATAACAATGAATTTGACCCCAAAAAAACACGATTAGTTCTTCTAATGGATGGTTATGATGAGATTGCTGGTGGCTGTCAGCAGAATCTTTACGATGTTCAGCAACTTAAGCAGTATGCCCAGAACATAAGAGTTATTATAACCTGTAGAACACAATATCTTTCAACCGGATATCAGCAATGGTTTAAGCCTGCTGAAGGAACGCTAAAAGAGTTTGAAATTCAGCCATTCAGCACTCAACAAATTAACCAATATCTGGAAAGATACTCAGAAGAAGCCATCAAAGTTCATAAGAGGAGTTACACCCTTGAAGAGTATCAAGAAAAGATAGCTTCTCTCCCCAATCTCAAGGAACTCATTACTAATCCATTCATTCTTAGACTCGTAGCCGAGTCACTACCTCAGCTGGAAGATTATCTAAAGGCTGCGAACAATAAGAAGAAGCAAAGTGGAATACAAGAAGAGATTTCCGTCCAGCCAGAAAAAATCGTCTTAAATCGCGATATGCGATCTATAAATGTTTCATGGATCACTGGTTTGTGAAGCAAGAAAGAAAACTGATAGATAGCAAAATTATTCCGCCTGGACGACAAGTCATTAAAGCTTTTATAGATTTTTCAAGAGCGATCGCTTTGAGATTGCACTCAAAAAAAGAAACTGATATAAAAGTCAGGGAAGATTCATTTTTCAGACCTTGCTTTGATAACACGAACTCAGAGATGGCGATTGCAAGAAGTGGATGTCCTTTGAAACGACTGAATGATCATCAATACTCATTCATACATAAAACCTTTCAAGAATATTTTATCGCAAACGGGATCTTAGAAATGATTACTGGTGGAAGCAGCCGTCTTCATAAACACATCGATTTGTCCCCAGAATTAATAGTTCAAGATCAAGGGGTAGTAGCCTTTTTACAAGATGCCTACGCTGTCGACCCCAAAATAGAAGGGAAATGCTTGACTAGAATCTACGACTCAAGAACAAATAACCTAGATTCTGAAATAAAATTTCTTGAAGACCAAAATCCAGCTGCTACTGCAGCTATTGCAATAACCTTCTTGAACGCCATGAATTGTGACTTTAGCGGTCTCGATTTGAGAAACATATGCATATCAAAAGCAATATTGAGTCATGGAACCTTTGAAGGCACTAATTTCACAGAGGCTGATCTTAGAGACGTGAATTTTTCGGCTGCTTGGCTAAAGAATGCGAATTTCAGGAAAGCTAACCTGAAAGGAGTAAGCTTCGGAGAGTGGCCTTATCTACAATTCAAAGATGCAATTAAATGTATTTCTTTTTCTTCAGATGGTGAAATGGTTGCGGCTGCAATGGGAAGCAGTACTATAATCTTTGAAAGAGAGGTTAAGAGTGGAAAAATCCGAGAACTGCGAATATTAGATGATAAGATTGACAAAAGGGTTGACTATTGCAAAATCAATGCCAATGGAAAGCACCTTATTACTTGCAACGATGATAACATCGCTTATTTATATGACATCAAGGCTGGAGATTGCCTCCATAAATTCAAAAAGAAATTTAAATATCAAGAAACTAACTTTGACTTTAGCCCTGATGGCAAGCAGTTCGTTTTTTCTAGGGATGATAATTCTCTTTGTATTTGGAATATTGAAATTGGTATGGCCACCCATGAGTTCAGAGGGCATACTGGTAAAATTACTTGCTGCAAATTCAGCCCTGATGGCACTCAAATTGTGTCTGGAAGCGAAGATAAAACCATCAGAATCTGGGATGTTGCTGGAGGGTTATCTGCACACAAGTTAACTAAAAAGGCTACCGCACAGATTGGATTGAACTTAGCTGGAGCGAATATTGAAGATGTACTTGAATTATCCGATACAAATTTAATGTTGCTACTTCAAAGAGGAGCTCACGGATTTAACGAACGAGAACGAGAGAGATTCATTGAAAATTTGAACGATATCCTAGGAAGTCAGGACCAATCCAGTTCTAGGCTTGATTTAAGTCAAAAGGCAATAAATAATGAAATCGCTTGGGGTATAGGAAAATATACGGACTGGAGCAATCTCTATCATCTTAATTTATCGCAAAATCTTATTGGGAATAGAGGAGCAATTGGTCTTGGAACCAACTTGACGTGGAGAAATTTAATGACACTAGATCTATCTACAAACCAAATTGAGAATGAGGGAGCAATTGGTCTTGGAGCTAATTTATCATGGAAAAATTTAAAGAAACTCAATTTGGCTGAGAATCAGATCGAAAATGAGGGAACCAGAGGGTTGGCGCAGAACAAATTTTGGTGTCATCTTGAAGAATTAGATTTGAGAAATAACAAGATCAGTGATGAAGGAGCTCGAGTTGTATCAGCAAATAAGGAATGGAAATCGCTTAAAAACATTTACCTCAAGGACAATAACCTAAGCAGTATCACAGCTTTCATGAAATCTTTGAATGAAATGTATTCGAAGCAGCTCATTCATGAGAAAAATAGCAACCCGACTCAATTTGAGGACGGATCCTATTTTCGCAAGAGGGTTCAAATAATGCATGAAGCATTTAAAACCGAATTAGAAGAGTGCAAAGATGAAAGAAAAGAAGAGTTTCGGAGCATTTTATCCCAAAGAGAGACGTTAAAGTTGAGCAATAAGGACCTACGTAGAGAAGGATTCTTAAATGAAACCCAAAACCAAAATTTGCATCTCTTGTGGATGCCATATATTCGAGCCCTACATCTAATTGAAATAGGAATCCTGATTGAGGCTGTAACATCTCTCACTCAAAATCTCTCTGCTATAGACATTGATAAACTAATTTTGGGAAAACATAAGATTGAAATTATAAATTTGGTCTCCTTCGGAAAAACCATGAGATGGAAGAATCCACAAAAACTCAATTTATCTCATAATAAGATAGGTGAGAAAGGAGCTGAGTATTTGAGCAGTGATGAGATCTGGAAGGGTATACAAGAACTAGATTTATCTTCTAATAATATTGGTGCGAAAGGAGCTGAATATTTGAGCAGCAATAGAACTTGGACTAATCTACAAGCACTCGATTTATCAGAGAATAATATTGGTGAGAAAGGAGCTGAGTATTTAAGAAACAATCAAACTTGGACAAATCTACAAACACTCGATTTATCTCATAATAAGATAGGTGAGAAAGGAGCTGAGTATTTAAGCAACAATCAAACTTGGAAAAATCTACAAGCACTTCAAATATCTTGGAATAATATTGGTGAGAAAGGAGCTGAGTATTTAAGAAACAATCAAACTTGGACAAATCTACAAACACTCGATTTATCTCATAATAAGATAGGTGAGAAAGGAGCTGAGTATTTAAGCAACAATCAAACTTGGAAAAATCTACAAGCACTCAATTTATCAGAGAATAATATTGGTGAGAAAGGAGCTGAATATTTAAGCAACAATCAAACTTGGACGAATCTACAAGCACTCGATTTATCTCATAATAAGATAGGTGAGAAAGGAGCTGAGTATTTAAGAAACAATCAAACTTGGACGAATCTACAAGCACTCGATTTATCTCATAATAAGATAGGTGAGAAAGGAGCTGAGTATTTAAGAAACAATCAAACTTGGACGAATCTACAAACACTCGATTTATCAGAGAATAATATTTGTGAGAAAGGAGCTGAATATTTAAGCAACAATCAAACTTGGACGAATCTACAAACACTCGATTTATCAGAGAATAAAATTGGTGAGAAAGGAGCTGAGTATTTAAGAAACAATCAAACTTGGACAAATCTACAAACCCTCGATTTATCAGAGAATAAAATTGTTGATAAAGGTTTTGAGTATTTAAGCAACAATCAAACTTGGACGAATCTACAAACACTCGATTTATCTTTCAACAATATTGGTGAGAAAGGAGCTGAACATTTAATTAGCAATCAAATTTGGACTAATCTACAAACACTCGATTTATCTTTAACAATATCGGCGAGAAAGGAGCTGAATATTTAAGCAACAATCAAACTTGGACAAATCTAAGAACACTCAATTTATATCTCGACAATATTGGTGATAAAGGAGCTGAGTATTTAAGCAACAATCAAACTTGGAAAAATCTACAAGCACTTCAAATATCTTGGAATTATATTTGTGAGAAAGGAGCTGAGTATTTAAGCAACAATCAAGCTTGGACGAATCTACAAACACTCGATTTATCTCATAATAAGATAGGTGAGAAAGGAGCTGAGTATTTAAGCAACAATCAAACTTGGACGAATCTACAAGCACTCAATTTATCAGAGAATAATATTGGTGCGAAAGGAGCTGAGTATTTAAGCAAGAACCAAACTTGGAAGAATCTACAAGCACTTCAAATATCTTGGAATTATATTTGTGAGAAAGGAGCTGAGTATTTAAGCAACAATCAAACTTGGACGAATCTACAAACACTCGATTTATCAGAGAATAATATTGGTGAGAAAGGAGCTGAGTATTTAAGCAACAACCAAACTTGGGCTAATCTACAAATCATGAGGTTACATTGAGCCGAAGAATTAGGATTCCGATTCCTAGAATTTAGGAGTATATGTATTGAGAACAACATTATTCTGATGTTTAGTGTTGACATATTTGGTGACCATTGTTTGTGTTCTTACATTATTTCAGAAATTCATTAAGAATGAACTCAAATGGCATCTTTGTAGAGTCGAGTCATATGCAACATTCAGCATTCGGCAATAATTTTGAAGCATTCTAGCACAATTCCAGAATGAAGGAATATTGACTTTAGGTAATTTATGTATAGATATTCGCTCAACTGGAGTTATTAAATATTTTCCCTCTGTTATTTGCAATTTTACATCATTGTTTTAATAACCCGCCATCTTGAAAGACAAAAACCAAAAATAAAATAAACACAAAACCTGCATAGCAATTATACTGATCACAAAACTAATTGGGAAAAATATCTTGCTGGAGAGTAACCTTTTCTCTTTTTTTTTTTCTCTCCCCAGAGTTAATGCGTGATACCAATTTATTAAAAATAAATCATAAAAGTTTGTTGGATAAAAATGTGATCTGTGTCTTAATCCAGAGATCCAGGAACTCTCAAAGAGTCTTCTGTCCTGACAAGCAATTTTACCCTCTACCTAGTTTTTTTGTGATGCCAGAAGATAAAACAGAGCCAAAGGACATTTTTTGGTCATTGAAGTATTGAACTGTTTTGTCAATCGCTTGTAAAGCTTCCATTTTCATTCCAACTAATCCAGCTCGTATATTCTATATAGTTATTTAGTAATCAATTGCCATTGCCTCTTTAACTTGCCGACTCTCAATCGGACTTTAAATTTAAAGATTTTTCACCGAAGAATATTTTCTAAAACGCATTCAAAAACCATTCTTTTAGGAGTTTCTTGAATCTTTGTTTCTAACTTCCCTAGTCTCTCTTCTGAATTTCATCATTTTGGAGCGTAATAGAGCTTGATAATTGAGGGCGTGATTTTTTGGAGTCAAGAAATATGAAGTTTTTTGGGATTTTTAAATTTTAGGTCTGTTGAAAAAAATACGCTATTTTTAAACAAAGAGAAATGAGTATCTATAATTTGATTTCTCAACGAGCAAGTAGTGTAAAAGTGTATAGCAAAATGTAAAGAATGTTAAGTGCACAAAGTGGTCCTGAAAGAGCACCGATCCTTAGGACAGAATATCACTGAATATCAAGCAGCTTGCTCTCAAAAGTATTCTCATCGATGAGAGTAATTCAGAATGTGGAGAAATCTACTGACAAAAAAATAAAAATAAGCACAGCACGACTGAACTGAACTCTAAACATTCAAAGTTCGCTGATATATACTCAACGAATGAAGTAATTTTTGTACTGTGGGTTGCGCTCAGCTATCATGTATTTTGCTCTTGCTCTTAGATTTTATTTAAATCTTCCATTGATTTTGCAGCAAATCATCTGTAAATTATGGATGTGATCATTGAAATTACTAGGCTTATAAAGTAATTTCTGGCGGAAAGTTATAAAACGTTTTGTTAATTGCCTTGTGAAAATTTCTCACAAAACCTATTCAATTTTTGAGAAAGCGGATTAAAGAGATACAAGATTTAGCAACTCAAAATGGATTATTTTTGAGATTGTGTTGTGAAAGTTGAAATAACCCTGATTATCAGTTCCAAATATGCACAAAAGCTTCGATGTCATACTGTTTTAGAAAGTCCAAATTGAAGTTTTGAATCGATTTAAACGCAATTATCTTTGGAATGGAAGCAAAAGAAAGACATTAAAAGTTCTTTTCTATTAAAAAAGTGTGCGACAGCTTTTAGTTGATGGAAAGTTTGCTCATCGTTTAGGATTCATTACACCAAAAATAAAGATATAACGGCTTGAGAAAATTGCACTTTTAGATGAAAACCGGTTTTCAATTTATGAGTAAATTCAGGTAATTTTGTAAAATCAAGTTTTAATCTCAAGTAAATAAGTAACACTTTAATAAGATCGTAAGGAAAAAAGCTCTAGCAATGTTGTATTCGATCCTATCAAAATGACATCCATATTCAAAATCTCAATTTGTTGCCGAAAAGTCAATAAAAAAAGGCAGATATTGGGCGCCTAGCTCAGTAGTCGTCATCAATCTTAATCCAAAGGCTGCGAAGGTTATGCTCTCATATATCAAACGGTTGAATGTCAAAGGAATTTTGATAAGCTGATATCAAGAAGAAAAAATTATCAGCGCTTAGAATTAAATGATGAAATGCGAATTTGCTCCAAGTTATTCATTAATTTGATTTTGAAAAATGCAAGATTTAAGCCTTTGATGCTCTTAGAGACAATTCTTTCAACATAGACAACCTTAGGCATATCCAAGACAACTCCACTTCCAGCTTCTTCAATTCATAGCGAATAAGAAAACATGGAAGGAGTCAAGCCTCAATCACAATCCAACGCAACTGTTTTAAACTGACACTGAGAAAACCTACGTTAAATTGAGAGAGGCGATCGTGAAACTGAAGCAACAATAGTGGATTCTTCTTTGCTGGTTTTTGGGAAGGATCGATAGGGAAAAAAGGGCGCCAAGGGCAATAATATTACACACACTAGAATTTATCAAAGTTTCTTCTGACGGATTCTTCTGGGATTGCAAAGGTTTTTGTTAGATGGCGCCTTCTCAATTTTTTCGAAATTAAAAGAGTGCTGATTAGATAGACCTCAAAAACCAACCAAAAAAATTTCCAAAAACAAGTTATTTTAGAAATCTCGGGGGAGGTTATTTATCTATCGGATTACTATTTCGTTCCATAAGACCACACTTTGATAGGAGATCTATGAAATGCGCACATAATAAGAGACTCTCTTTTTTTTCCCCATATAAATCAAAGTTTCTCTCTCTCTTCTGGTCTATTTAAGGCATTAATATAGATATGATCAAATCTTATGGGAAATTGAAGGCAACAATCTGTACAGACAGAGAATTCTGTATTGGCTGAAAATGATATATGTATCTATCTATCCGACAATAAAATCTGTTTACACGTAGTTGTCTTCTTTCAAAGCCCATTCATCTGCATCTTTGGACTCATTTAGCTCAACTGACTTAGTTGTACCATTTTCGTTCGTGCCAGTAGGACTACTAACGCGGCCATGCTCATCTTTTTTATGTTTTTTATATCTCTTCACGTCATAGAACATCTTCAACACCCTATACACGAACAAGAGAAGCTTGTACGCAGAATATACTACCAGCACCACGCCGAGATAGTAAAAGATATCCGTAAACTTAAATTTTTTGCCTTGGTTTCCATCGGATTTATTGATCTCAGAGGTACACAGGCTTTTGAAGGCTTCAATATTATTTACGACGAATTCCTTGTACTTTTTATTTATTTTCGTCAGATAACAGTGGCTTGAGGACTTCCCGCATATCCTTTGATCTAACCCTTTATACTTGGCTGCGACGATTAGGTTATTATCATCATCCAAATGTACCTCAATGATGAGATTAGACCCTGGATGAGGGTATACTAAACTCTGGATAACCTCTTTGCTGCTGTTTTTGAAGTCCGTTATCGTGTTGTTATAGGACAGAATGTCGAAAGCTCTCAAGAGAGAGACGAAAGCCGCCTGATGCACTCCAAAGGAGACGATACGATGTCCACCTTCATTATACATCTCGTAAAATAGCCTCTTGATGAGACTTCCCGCATTGATTTTCGCGACGGTTTTATCCTCGTAATAAGCGTACAGCGCATAAACGCTGGCCAAATACTCTAGATCCTTAAACGTTTTCTCCGAAATCCCTTCTGGAAGGACATTTTTGTTGAGTCTATGCAAAAGTACTTGCTGATAGAGCTCGAAGAGCTCATCAAGGTTCTTCGCTTGACCATCAAGCTCCTTTTTCAGAGACTTATAGACAGTTTGGACCTCTTTTGGAATGGTGTTTCTCTTTGTATTGAAGAAAGCTTCCTTTGATGGGCATTCGTAATCGGATGACTCGAGCAGCAAGCTTGAAGGCAATATCCTAAAGGAGTCTCGGAGAGCAGGTAAATCATCGAATTCGATAGTTTGGAAATCTTCATTCTGGATTTTTTTAACTTTTTTCCCCAGTGTTTCGGCATCTGAGAGGAGATTTCTCGCTTGATCTTCACTGAGTGAAAGCGCTGGTGATGCTAGTCCAAAGAATTGGGATAAACCGCTAATTACTGTCTGAGCATCTCCTGGCACCACGTATAGTATTTGGGAAGTGTTTAAGGTGCTCAGGCTAAGGTTTTCTCCGTAGAAGTAACGAAGCTCCTTTCCTAAATTGAATTCTTCGGAGATAGCGCTAGGGGAGATTCCTACCTTGGATTGTTCAGAGGTCGGTGGATAGGTTGATTCGGGGTAACTGGGGATGAAAATGTTCAAAACTTTGACAATGCGCGAATTAACCATGAATATTATCAGAGCGAGAAACAATAGGTGTTTGAGTTGCATGATTGTGCTTCAGAGAGGTATGCGTTGAATATTCTGATTATTCAAAGTACTTTTTTGAAATTGATAAAAGAATAATTTTTTAAACAGTATTTCTGTGCGTCTCAAATATATGCAGTCACTGGCTATTTACGTCCTGTAAAAAAAAAAAGCAGCAATGAAACGATTCATTTCGTTTCAAAGCCGAGAAAAGTTATATTTAGAGGCTTTAAGCGTCAAGAACATAGAAGAGAGGCAGTCTCTCGGTGGAAAATAAACATTGCATATTTATCGAAATACTGCTATTTTCATGCGTTATGATGCAGAAGTTAGCTCGCATCGACTGAGATTACAGACTATTCTACTGTTTTCATGAAAAAAAATTGCGAAAAACTGGCGTTTTCACTTAATTAAAAAAAATCGATTGCTGTTTATATTTCAATTCATCACGTATAAGTTAGGAGCGGGCTTATATTTATCTGTAAAGATTGAATAGCTACAAAATAATATCTTTGAAAGAATGATCAAACGCTTCTTTCTTAACAACCTCCTTTCCTTTGGCCTGCTGTTGATCTATCCCTTTGATAAATATTAATGTATATGAAGCATAAGAGAAAATAACCTCAGTTTCAAAGGCGCTAAAGTTTACCCACTTTCACATTATTAATGTTTCTTCTTCACTCTATCCCTGATAGAAACTGTACTTCCCTTACCTGTCGTTTCAATATTATCAATAATCATTTTATTATTCGGTATTTCCGCTCTTCTAATCGAGCTAGTCTTATTTTCTTGTTTTTCTTTTGGTCTTTCTTCTTTCCCATTGAATATCTCCTCTTTCCCATTGAATATCTCTTCTTTCCGGCTCTCTGTTGTCTTTCCTCTAGCTTCTCCATTAGCTACTTTCTGTCCTGTCTCTGCCACTATATTCTTCGCTCCTTCATTAACGAACTGAGCCACGAGCACTTTTCCCAAATAATTTCGTCCATTGACATTTTCTAAAGCCAAATTGAACTACTCTTTCGCAAAGCAATCAAATTTACTTATAGCTTGTTCAGCTCCCTCTTTGCTTGAAAAAATGACTTCCGCAGTGCCCTTCTCGATCTAGGACAGATTTATTATAAACATCCTCATAAAAACTCACTGTATGTCCAACAATGCTCGTTTCGTCTTTAAAAAGCGCTTTCAGTTTACTTGTGTACATAATATCAGGCAGATTTTTTATTAAAATCGTTCCATTGGAGGTATCTTTGACTATTTCAGGAGCTGAATGTTTCACTTCTTCTTCAAAAGATGCTTCTTGGCTTATGCTGCGATTACTTTCATCATCATCAACATCAACTTTCTCTTCTTCCAATTCTTCAGACGCTTCATTTTCCAGTTCCTTTGGCTTTCTACCTAAACGGTTAAGAAGATCTTTCGATATGGTTTTCCTATGAATCTTATGTATATCAATTTCCTTTTCTTTTTCCGTTTTGAGTCTATTGTTGACGAGATGTACAGTTTTTTTGTTCTTTGCTTGAAGCCTCGAGAAGATGTCTGATTTCAAACTCTCTTGTGGCTTATTCAATAGATTGTCAAGCGAGAGCTTTTTGTTTTTTTCTTCCAATTGCTTTTTTATTTCCAGGACATCAGTGTTTCTTTTTTGTCCGCTCAAATTGTTGGTGGATATTGTCCTCATAGATGGTAGCAGCTAAATACAAATGCGAAACACTATAGATTATTTGTAGTGTGCAAATATAATTAATAAATAGCTACAACTAATGCGAAAAATTTCAGTCGTGGTTAAGCTATTATAAAAATGCTCCAGATTGAAATTGGGTTTAAGCTGTAATAATAAACTTTCGAGGTGGCATCATGTTTAAGCTAGTATTATAATGCTTGAGCAAGATAATGACTGAAGTATTGACTCTTTTTTCAACTAGTTTAATTGTAACGAAGACAAAAAGAACTCAGTTTCCTCAAATACTGCCTGCGGACAGGTTGCATTTTTCAAAGCCTTCTCTTTCTGAACCTTGTGAAATGTGATAAATCGTTTTTATATAGCAATAAGATCGTGAATCTTCTTTTAATCTTTGGCGGGGTGCCTTTCTCTATAGATGACTGTCTTATCGTTCTCCAAAATGAAATCGGGTTTAGTGCAAATGCATACTATTGAATCATAGATAGGACTATGCTGTCCAATACAAACCACACCAGAAATCCTTGACTTAGTGGTCTCAGAATAGTTACTGATTTATTGCGACGAAAATGTATATATGATTTGGAGAGGCACATTAATTAATTCACGGATTTATAACTTATGCATAATCAAAAAAAAATAAATAAATAAAAATAGCAAGGTGGAGCATTAACAGCAATATCCTGCTATGACAAATTGCTTTTGGCTTTGCTCATATATTCAGCACTATCTAATAGCATAAACTGGGATTTTTTCTGATTATTCATCCCTAATCAGCAGTAATACTCACGAAATAATTTCTCTATGTTGCACTATTTCAAAGTCAAATCATCTTCTCATTGGAGGGCAGACAAGCACGCCTTGAGCGTTTTTTATTAGAAAAGACTCTTGGAATTTTATTCAAGTTTCTTAACAAGATTCTTAATAATTGTTTCAGAAATATTCGATTTTCTAAAAGATAAGTAGAAATTATTCCCTCAATTTTCCAATGGAATTTTTCATTGTAATAATGTCTTTAGTTAAGTAACCCTCTGTATGACCATGTTCTCCTGCCACCTGGGCAGTGCCTTCCCATGGGTTTCCTTTGTTGGACTCACATTCAGCAATAGATATTCACAATCTTAGGCTACACACGAAAACTTTCATTAATTTGTCTTTTCTACACTTGACAATTTAAAAAGATTCTTTACTGGCTAATATATTTATTTGATTCCAAATGATAACTCCTCCTATACCATTAGAAACCAACGACAAATCCCCGGAGAAGGGTCCCTCCAACCCCAATTTGGATGTAAGTCCCATCAACAGAGATTCAGACACCAAGAACGATACCACGAGACACGATTCGATTGATCTAAGCCAAAAACTTGACTTAAGTGACATAAAATCTCAACCTTCGATACCTTCTAGCAAGAGGAATTCAGTCTCCTTCTCAAACGAACTCAAACCTCAAGACCTCACATTCGAAAGCTTTTATCGAACTGACATCTCTCAAATATCTCTCAGTGTCGTTGGCACCGAAACGAAAATTTTTTCTCACGTGGTAATAAGAACATTGATCTAATTATCATCAATCTTCTCTCTCACACACTTAGGACTATAAAATCCAATGCAACATCGGCAACTATCCCTCATTTTTCGTCTACAAACGCTATAGTGAGTTCAAGGCGCTTCATAAAGCAGTAAATATTAAGACTATTTGATGATATTGAGCGCTGTTCTGTATGCCCAGGTGAGATTGCGCTTTGAAAACGTCGATTGGCCTGAAATGCCCCCGAAATTCCAGCTTATCAAAAAAATCGAAACAAGAATTCAAGCTTTTGATAAGATGATGAAGAAGATACTCGAAGTCGCTAGAGTTCATTCAGCTGGCAAGAAGTCATTGCTTGGCCTTTCATTTGCTTTCTTGCTCGATGAAGGTAACTGCTCTACAGTTCGAACTTCCTCTCAGATTTTGCATGAAGAAAACAAAAAGAGATTAGCCCAAGAACAAGGTCGGAAGAGCTCTGAAGCCTTGAGCACGAACCAGTCCATGTCGAAGCAGACTACAGAAGGCGACGATGATAGCGATAGTGATGATTTGGAACACAAGTATCTGAATTTAGACTTGGATAATTCGAGGTTCTCTGAAGAATATGAAGCCAAAGCCGAATTCACCAGATCAATGCCTGATCTCGATTTCAAGATGAAACCCGAGACAAGCCGTAAATAATATTTGTTTGCTTTCATTTAAGGCAATGTGCCCTGCCCAGAGAGAAGAGGCAGCGCGCAAAGCGATGAACCGTCAATGTGCCTCGAAAAATCCAATTCAAGGGAGAAGAGCTTCCAACAAACCAAAGGAGATAAAGCACTAAATGACTCGTTCTCGCTAGGAAATCAGAGAACTTCTGCTGTCAATGAGCCATTACGAAGTAATTAATTGCAACTTAATGCGATCATTAACGCTCTCTTGGTTCAGAATCATCTGCTGAGGTGAACGACGAAAACCGTCTGCTTCATCCCCAAATTAAAAAGCACATCGAGAGGATGAGTTTTTCTGACACTGAGGTGAACGAGGAAGAGAAGCGCAGTTCGCAGATCGCCATACCTGAGATTCAGAAAGATAAGAAGGTCGCGAAGGAAGGAAACAGGCTCCAGAATAAAGAAATACCGAATTTTGCAGGAGAAATGTATGATTTTTTGTTTCTTTTTGTGCATTACTATTCCTTAAGCTGGGTGAAGTTTAAGAGTGATTTAAAGTGGAAAAAATACTATGGAGCGATTAATGAGTGCTTTTTGAACCTGCACAGCAGCATGGTGGTAATCAAATATAACTTCGAAATGATTTACAGTATCTAAGGACAACACGGTGGCAGTTGTCATCCCTTGCTATATGATAAAGGTTAAATATGTTAAGGGTCCGATCGATCGTCTGGTAAGGATCATGATAGGATAAAATGATAATAATTTCAATATTTAGGTTCTGAAACACCATTACGATAACGAAGCGTTAGAAATTAGCATTGAGCCAGAAAATACGGCACAGGATCAGAAGGCGGCATATGATAAATTTTTAAAGGCTTGGTACTATCAGCTTAAAATCGCTTCAGAAAAGGTGAATTTACCCGCGCTTTCGGTTCCATATTAATCCTTCCCTTACTCAACTAGACAACAGGCCTTGATTTCGAAAAAATCCGTTATAATCCCATTGGAAAGATCCAAATTCAGCGTACATCATCTTCTTTTTTCCTTCCTAATAATTTTTTTGTAGTATGTGATAGCAGAAATATCAAAGGAGTTCCAAATAACTCCATCCTCTACGTGAAGATAAGACATACCCCTTTCAAACTAAACAGTAAAATGAGCGTTTATAGCAGCAATATTCTCTGGGATCAAAAATTCCATCTGTAAGAGCTTTGAAAATAAACCCTAGCTTATCTCTATAAAACAGTCCTCTATGTGATCACTTTTTCAAGATACACTTCGACATCTATAGTATCCACAGCGACGGATGGATTAAACAGACCCAGAGAGAAGAACTAGTCTGTACCGGCTCGATTCTTGTGGGAGATCTGCTGTCCTCTTCTGGTGGGGATATATTCAAAATCAAATTGCCGCTTGAATACACTGAAGCGAAGAAAAAGCAGGTGGAAAAGCAGTTGTCACTCAATAAAGCGAACGGAGACCAAACGCAAATGCCATATATCAATCTCAAGATCAAAAAGCTCTGGGGAGCCAAAACATACTTCGGGTCCTCTCCGGAAAATTACATTGAAGGCGTAAGGTTTGATCCCGAGGTTTACGGCAAATACAATCTCAGGATAGCAATGCATCGGATAAAGACGCTCATCGCTAAATTTTCTCTGTGGATGGATAAAGTTGATGATGTGATCAATTTCAAATACCCTCTGTTCTCATCGTTCGTCCTTATGGTAAGAGTTTAAGTCCTGTGTTGGGGGTCACTAACCTACCTGCTTTAGGTATTGGTGTTGCTGATTCTTTTCATCAAAGTTAATTCGATAGTCGAAAACTTTGTTTTCATGGTGTTCTTGATAACAGTGTATCAGTACCCTACAATCAACAAAGCCATTGAAAACTGGATGGATGATTGGGTATTCACTCCAGCAAGGCTTAATCGCTACTACCAAGCGCCTCACTTTGACACAATTGACCAAGCGCAGAACAAAAAAATCGCTGATATGAACCGATTCAAAGAGAAAATCGTCGATCCGGACAGTCTGCTAACAGCGATCAAGAAGATAAAAGTCATGCTCGCTCAAATGACGATAACGTTGATGGAAGTCGCGAATTTTATAGAAAAAACTAAAAATCTCATTTGTTGGTCTGATGAGCACCGAACGTTTTATTTCGCTCTCGCAGCATTGTTCCTTTATTGCGTACTTAATCTGTTCAGCGTGCGTCTTCTGATACTGTTGGGAAGTAAGATATTATTCTCCTAGATATGCCATCAAACTTATTTTCATAGCTCTCAGCACTTTTGCCAATGGGTTTACGTATTATAAGAAGACTTATGAAAGAAACGAGAAGCTGGCAATGCTGTCGATGTATTTCGTTTTCAAACGATATTTCCCAGGTAATGTCCTGAATATTCTGCTGTTATAAATGCGACTACATTTTAGATCACATTAACTACTTGCAAGAGCCCACTGCGCTCTGGCCAGCGGGCATCCCATTTGGAACTTTGCAGAAAAAGGTAAAAATTCAATCTCCGTGTGGCGTGAAGTCATTGGGTTCTTGAGTAGATGGTCGATCAACTAAGATACAGACTGAGCGTTGAGCTGCCTGAAAACACTCTTGTCCTCTATCAGACGATGGATTCTTTGGCAAAGGCGATAGCTACATGCTCGGTGCCTCTTAAGCTGCAGATAGAGCCGGGAGAAGAGTCAGACCCAGATGCCGCGCGACAAACGAAGCCTTCGAGATTCACAATTCACACTGTGTTGAATTACGTTTGGAATATTCCGAGTGACTATTTCCGATTACATAATCCAAAGAAAGTGTATCATTCAGTCGAAGAGGGATCGAATATGAGAAGAACAAAGCCTAGAAAATCTGCCTAAAAAGGAAGGAATTCAAAGTCATAGCATTCGAAGATTTCAATACTACTACTGTCCTATGTAAATACAGCAAGCGAGGGATTTCGCAATTAGAACTTGTAAAAATCGTACATCAAGCTTTCGTAAGGTTTGATATGTGTGATTCCTTATGTTTATGGTTGGGGTGGGTGTATATATATATGGTGTTGTTTGAAGGTCTAAAAATATAATTAAAAATAAAAATGAGTGGAAAAGCTGACCTTTTCCTGCATAGAGAGACAGCAAGGAAAAATAAATTATATTGAGGCTATGTATGAAATCTATCTAGTTGTTACATATTTAGATTGTAATTTAGTAAATGCTATCTCGCTATTCAAACTGCTTGCATACACTACTGTAATACTAAATAAATATAGTAGGCAGCTGGTGTGCAGGACTGATTGCTTGTAAATGCTTAAGGTTACTAAATATTAAATTTACTTTATTCACATCTCTTATGGGTAGAAATGCTAAACTTTGTAATTATTGCCTTCTATTCTATCAAGTGATTTGAGCAAAGCGAGTGTATAACAAGAAATATACTATGCTATCATATTACAGTTTAACAGTAGTTGATACTGTATTCCTTGACTAAATTTGCTCATTCTTCTCTTCTCTCTAAATAAGTGATTCCTATATACTAGTTTATTTATTGGTTTTGTTTTTCGTAGTGCAGCGACTTTATTTGAAACTTGTATTTAGTGTTACTAAGGTCTGAATAAAGTAATTATTTCTATTGTGTTACTTCATTCTTCATAGAATTCTCAAATGCTTCATTGTTTAAATTATCTCGAAAAATTCAGTCATATCAATATGCAAAATAGGCTCTTTCTGAAGAACATATGCAAAATTATCACTTTTTTCATCATTTCAGCTGAATATATGTTCACTACCAATATACTCATAATAAGACAAAGATTTCTTCATAGAGAGCTGATTTAGTCATCTCCTTACGAAGTGTTAATGTGTTATAATTTCGCCTTCCCACTTACACAACAAACCATTTACTGAAGAGTCGATGCTATCCATCCTACCTTTTCTACATCAATTCTCAAGGATTATGTACCTGATTGTCCCGGAACTACACACTCAAAAAAACGAGATGCTTTCATTTGTTATTCATACACCCATCTCCTTCCTTTGTCGCAGACAACATCAAAAGGAAGAACTCATTTGCACACAAAAATAATTAATATAAAAATCCGCTGTTTCTCCTTGAAAATTCATATTTCTGTACTTTTTCATTCAAAGTAATTTTTTTCAGATCTCTTTCAATCTGATTTCATTTCATTCCAATTGGATTTGAAATTCCAATTATTAAATTCTTCGAAATTATAGAATCAAGAAAAATTTGGACCTATTGCAAAATCTTATTTTAATTAATTTAGAAAGCCACTTCCAAGCTAAGAAAAAACTTCAAACTCAAAATGCAGGCTAAAAAATCCTTTAACAAAAAGAATTTACCACCAAATCGGTCCGAACCCGTTTCAAATACCCAAGAAAAATAAAGTTATTATAATTTAATACTGACAGCAATATTCAATGCAAATTGTCTGAAATAGCATTTATTTGGACGATCTGCTTTAATAAACAATTTCCACACGATTCAGAGCATGTTAAGTGCATTATGACTCACCCTATTTTAAAAAATATTTGGCGTAATTTCTGATAGATCTCGCCTTTTGATCGGAATCGGAGTTTGGAGCGATGGAAAGCAACTAAACCGACTAATTAACCTGTTCATAATTTGTTGAAATTTGAGTGACAAATACAGATCTGTATTTACCCTTCAGAGTCAAAATCTGGATTTAAAAGATTGCATTTGCAGAAATTTATAAAAGAAATTTTATCTCAGTGACTTTAGATATTGCATCTGAAAGAGGTACCCTCTAATCCATTAGTCTGCCTAATAACCCTACGCCATAGACTGAGTCCGCTCGTAAACAATGACAACACCAAAGACATTTCTCGGGACCGCTCAAGTCCCGCAAATACGTGAAGAAATCCTTGAAGAAAAAGCCAAAAAATGGCGGCAACTCACCCAGCGCAAGTACGGTGAGAAGCGCAAATTTGGCTTCGTTGAATCTTCAAAAGACCCTCTGCCTCCAGAGGTTTTAAGGTACCTCTTTTCCGCATTATTCACCTTCTCATTTCTTCCTATAGAAAAGTGGTCAAGGATCATGGTGATCTATCGTCGAAAAAATTCAGACACGACAAGCGAGTGTATCTGGGCGCATTGAAATTCATTCCTCATGCCATCTATAAGCTTTTGGAGAATATGCCCATGCCTTGGGAGCAGGTACGTACCAGCTTGTTTATCTTATTATAAGAAGATTTACCTTATTTAAATTCTTCCTTTTTTAAATCCTGCCTTCTTTATTTGTCTAACCTTCCTTAAACCACAGGTCAGAACCGTCAAAGTCCTCTTCCATATCACTGGCGCCATTACCTTCGTGAATGAAGTACCTTGGGTCATTGAGCCGGTTTACCGCGCTCAATGGGGTACCATGTGGATCATGATGAGACGAGAGAAGAGAGATCGTAGACACTTTAAACGTATGCGCTTCCCGCCATTTGACGATGAAGAACCTCCTCTTGACTACGGCGATAACGTCTTATATGTTGAACCACTCGAGCCTATTCAGATGGAGCTCGATGAGAACGAAGATAACGCTGTTTTCGATTGGTTCTATGATCACCAGCCACTCCGCTATACGAAATTCGTGAATGGACCTTCCTATCGCCGTTGGCATCTGAACCTTGAGATCATGTCAAATTTGCATAGACTTGGCAGCCAACTGCTGAGTGATCTCGTTGATCCAAACTACTACTATCTGTTTGATCTGAAATCTTTCTACACGGCGAAAGCTTTGAATATGGCTATTCCTGGAGGTCCAAAATTCGAGCCTTTGTTCAGAGATATCTATGAGGAAGATGAAGACTGGAACGAGTTCAATGATATTGCCAAAATTATCATTAGACACCAGATCCGAACGGAATACAAAATCGCTTTCCCATACCTCTACAACAACCGCCCTCGCAAAGTTGCGTTGATTCCTTACCACCACCCTGCGTGTGTGTATATCAAGCAGGAAGACCCTGAGCTGCCAACGTATTACTTCGATCCAATTGTCAACCCTATCTCAGCGTACAAGATTGAGAAATCGAAGAAATCTACCTCAACCGAGATGAATCTCTTCGAAGAAGGCGAACTCGAGGAGTTCCAGCTTCCTGAAGACATGGCACCTATCCTCGACGATGAGCCTCTCTTTGATAGGCAAACAACCGCCGGTATTACGCTTCTTTGGGCGCCTGAACCATTTAATCAGAGAACCGGCAAAACTCGCCGTGGGTTTGATATTCCACTCGTATCGGCTTGGTTTAAAGAACGATGCCCAACTGGCTACCCTGTAAAGGTCAGAGTCAGCTATCAAAAGCTTTTGAAATGCTGGGTCCTGAACCATTTGCATCACAGACGTCCAAAGGCGTTGAATAAAAGAAATCTTTTCAAGGCGTTTGCCTCAACTAAATTTTTCCAAAACACTGAAATCGATTGGGTTGAAGCTGGTCTCCAAGTCTGCCGACAAGGATACAACATGCTGAATTTGTTAATTCATAGAAAGAACCTCAACTACCTGCATTTGGACTACAACTTTAACCTGAAGCCCGTCAAGACACTCACAACGAAAGAGAGAAAGAAATCTCGATTCGGAAATGCGTTCCATCTTTGTAGAGAAGTCCTTCGATTGACGAAGCTCGTCGTTGATTCGCACGTTCAGTACAGATTGGGTAATGTCGAAGCATTCCAGTTGGCAGATGGTTTGCAATATATCTTTGCTCACGTCGGTCAGCTTACTGGTATGTATCGATACAAGTACAGACTCATGAGACAGGTCCGTATGACAAAAGATCTTAAACATTTGATTTACTACCGATTCAACACCGGACCAGTCGGTAAAGGTCCTGGCTGCGGTTTCTGGCAACCAGGCTGGAGAGTGTGGCTTTTCTTCCTGAGAGGTATCATCCCATTGCTGGAGCGATGGCTTGGAAATCTCCTTGCCAGACAATTCGAAGGAAGACACTCGAAAGGTATCGCGAAAACCGTCACGAAGCAAAGAGTTGAGTCGCAGTTCGACTTGGAGCTCCGAGCTGCTGTCATGCTCGATATCACTGATATGATGCCAGAAGGCGTCAAGGCCAACAAGGCAAAAACCATCCTTCAACATCTTTCTGAAGCTTGGAGATGCTGGAAGGCTAACATTCCTTGGAAAGTCCCTGGACTTCCAGCTCCAATTGAAAACATGATTCTGCGTTACGTGAAAGCGAAAGCTGATTGGTGGACAAATGCGGCCTACTACAACAGAGAAAGAATCAGAAGAGGCGCGACGGTCGATAAGACAGTCTGCAAGAAAAATCTGGGACGTCTTACAAGACTCTGGTTGAAAGCTGAGCAGGAAAGACAACATAACTACCTGAAAGACGGTCCTTACCTCTCTCCAGAAGAGGCCGTTGCGATCTACACAACGACCGTTCATTGGCTTGAAAGCAGAAAGTTCGTCCATATCCCATTCGTGCCGATCAATTACAAACACGACACGAAACTCTTCGTGCTTGCGCTCGAAAGATTGAAAGAAGCCTACAGCGTCAAGAGCAGACTGAACCAATCCCAAAGAGAAGAGCTCGCGCTTATCGAGCAAGCTTATGACAATCCTCACGAAGCGCTGAGCAGAGTGAAGCGACATTTGCTTACTCAAAGAACATTCAAGGAAGTTGTCATCGAGTTCATGGATTTGTACTCTCACTTGGTGCCCGTTTACGAAATCGAGCCGCTTGAGAAGATTACCGATGCTTACCTCGATCAGTACCTGTGGTATGAAGCTGATAAGAGACATCTGTTTCCAAATTGGATCAAGCCATCCGACTCCGAACCGCCACCACTCCTCGTCTACAAGTGGTGCCAAGGCATCAATAACCTACATAATATTTGGGATACTTCGGAAGGCCAATGTGTTGTTTTGATTGAGACTAAATACGAAAAGGTGTTTGAGAAGGTCGACCTCACGCTCCTCAACAGATTGCTCAGATTGATCGTGGATCACAATATCGCTGACTACATGACCTCAAAGAATAACGTAGTTATCAACTACAAGGACATGAACCATACGAATAACTACGGGCTTATTCACGGTTTGCAGTTCACTTCGTTCATCTACCAGTACTATGCGCTCGTGCTGGATCTTCTACTTCTGGGATTGACTCGTGCGAGTGACCTGGCTGGCCCACCTAACGCGCCAAATGAATTCATGACCTTCAAAGACGTTGAAACTGAGGTCAGACATCCAATTAGGCTGTATTGCAGATACATCGAGCGGCTGTTTATCGTGTTTAAGTTCTCACAGGAGGATGCTAGAGAATTGATTCAGAGATATCTGACTGAGAACCCTGATCCAAACAACGAGAACATCGTGGGCTACAATAACAAGAAATGCTGGCCAAAGGACTGCCGTATGCGTCTGATGAAGCACGATGTTAATCTCGGCAGAGCAACGTTCTGGGAGCTCAAAAACAGATTGCCAAGATGCCTAACGACTATCAACTGGGAAGGATCTTTCGTGAGTGTCTACTCAAAGGATAACCCGAACCTGCTGTTTAACATGAGCGGCTTTGAAGTCAGAATCTTGCCTAAAATCCGAGCTATCAACGAAGAGTTCACTCAAAGAGACGGACTTTGGAAACTACAAAACGAAAAGACTAAAGAAATCACTGCTTTTGCTTATTTGAGAGTCGATGAAGAAAGTCTTAAGAAATTCGAAAATCGTGTCCGACAGATCCTTATGGCGTCCGGTTCAACAACCTTCACGAAGATCGCGAACAAATGGAACACGACGCTGATTGGTCTGATGACCTACTTCAGAGAGTCCGTCTTGCACACGGAACAAATGCTTGATTTGCTGGTCAAATGCGAGAACAAGATCCAAACTAGAATTAAAATGGGTTTGAACTCGAAAATGCCTTCTCGTTTCCCACCTGTCGTCTTCTACACACCAAAAGAACTGGGAGGTCTGGGAATGCTGTCAATGGGTCATATTCTGATCCCACAGGCAGATTTGAGATACTCGAAGCAAACTGACACCGGTATCACGCATTACAGAGCAGGTATGAGCCACGAGGAAGACCAGCTTATCCCCAACCTTTACCGATACATCCAAACTTGGGAATCCGAATTTATCGACTCGCAGCGTGTTTGGGCTGAGTACGCTCTGAAAAGACAAGAGGCGCAGGCTCAGAACCGCCGCTTGACTCTGGATGACCTGGAAGAGTCTTGGGACCACGGTATTCCACGTATCAACACTCTGTTCCAGAAGGACCGTTTGACTCTTGCTTACGATAAAGGCTGGAGAGTGCGTCAAGACTTCAAGCAATATCAGGTCCTGAAGCAAAATCCTTTCTGGTGGACTCATCAACGCCACGACGGTAAGCTCTGGAACCTCAATAACTACAGAACCGATATGATCCAGGCGCTCGGAGGTGTTGAAGGTATTCTCGAGCATACATTGTTCAAAGGAACGTATTTCCCAACTTGGGAAGGTCTTTTCTGGGAAAAGGCCTCAGGTTTCGAAGAGTCAATGAAATACAAGAAGCTGACTCACGCGCAGAGATCAGGTCTCAACCAGATTCCAAATCGTCGATTCACTCTGTGGTGGTCGCCTACAATTAACAGAGCTAATGTCTACGTCGGTTTCCAAGTCCAGCTCGATCTTACTGGTATCTTCATGCACGGTAAGATTCCAACTCTCAAAATCTCGCTTATCCAAATCTTCCGTGCCCATCTGTGGCAGAAGATTCACGAGAGTTTGGTTATGGATCTCTGTCAAATCTTCGATCTTGAGCTTGAATCACTTGAAATCGAAACTGTTCAGAAGGAAACCATCCATCCAAGAAAATCATACAAGATGAATTCCTCATGCGCTGACATTCTGCTGTTCGCCGCTTTCAAGTGGCAGATGTCAAAACCATCGCTTTTACATGACAACCGTGACTCATTCGATGGTACCACCTCGAATAAGTACTGGCTTGACGTCCAACTCAGATGGGGAGACTATGACTCTCACGATATTGAGAGATATGCTAGAGCTAAGTTCTTGGATTACACGACAGATAACCTTTCGATTTACCCATCGCCTACTGGTGTCCTCATTGCTATTGATCTCGCTTACAACTTGCACTCTGCGTTCGGTAACTGGTATCCTGGTGTCAAACCGCTGATGCAACAAGCTCTTAACAAGATCATGAAACAGAATCCAGCGCTTTATGTGCTTCGTGAGCGTATTCGTAAGGGTCTCCAGCTTTACAGCTCTGAGCCAACTGAACCTTATCTTAACTCGCAGAATTACAGTGAGCTTTTCAATAACCAGATCACCTGGTTCGTCGATGATACCAACGTCTATCGTGTGACAATCCACAAGACCTTCGAAGGTAACTTGACCACGAAACCTATCAACGGTGCTATTTTCATCATGAACCCACGTTCCGGCCAGCTCTATCTCAAAATCATTCACACTTCTGTCTGGGCAGGTCAAAAGCGTCTCGGTCAGCTCGCTAAATGGAAAACTGCTGAAGAAGTCGCTGCGTTGATTCGTTGCTTGCCAGTCGAAGAACAGCCAAGACAAATCATCGTCACGAGAAAAGGTATGCTTGATCCGCTTGAAGTCCACTTGCTCGACTTCCCGAACATCGTTATCAAAGGTAGTGAACTTCAACTGCCGTTCCAGGCTTGCTTGAAGATTGAAAAGTTCGGAGATCTTATCCTCAAGGCGACTGAGCCACAAATGGTGCTGTTCAACCTCTACGATGACTGGCTTAAGAGCAACTCCAGCTACACCTGCTTCTCTCGTCTGATTCTGATATTAAGAGCCTTACACGTCAACAACGAGAGAGCGAAAGCCATCCTTCGACCAGATAAGTCTGTCCTCACGCAACCAAACCATATCTGGCCAAGCTTGACTGACGATCAATGGCTGAAAGTCGAAGTTGAACTCAAGAATTTGATTATTACTGACTACGGCAAGAAGAACAATGTCAACGTGGCCTCTCTCACCCAAACCGAAATCAGAGACATTATTCTCGGTATGGAAGTCACCCCACCTTCTCTGACCAAGGAGCAAATGGAAGAAATCGATAAACAAGGCAAAGAAGCTACCCAAATGACCAGCGTTACAACAAAGACCGTGAATATTCACGGTGAGGAGATGATTGTCTCGACAACAAAGGCCTACGAGCAACAGACCTTCCGTAGCCACAGCGACTGGAGAGTCAGAGCGATCTCAGCTACCAACCTTCATCTGAGAACGAATCACATTTACGTCAATTCGGATGACTTGAAGGAAACAGGATACACCTACGTCATGCCAAAGAATATCTTGAAGAAATTCATTACCATTGCTGACTTGAGAACACAGGTCGCGGCTTACATCTACGGTGTCAGCCCACCAGACAACGACCAAGTCAAAGAAATTAGAGCGATGGTGATCGTGCCTCAAGTTGGATCGCATCAAAGCGTAACATTACCGAACCAGATGCCAGAGCACGAGTACCTTAAGCATCTCGAGCCTTTGGGATGGATTCACACACAACCAAATGGTAAAATAAGCTCAATTATTTCTGATTTTTTCTAACTTTTTTCCTCTTTAGAATCGCTACAGTTGAGTCCATTCGACGTTGCCATGCACTCGAAGCTGTTGATGAACAACCAGACGTGGGACGCGGAAAAAGCCATCATCATTACAGTGTCATTCACACCAGGTTCATGCTCGTTGACGACGTACAAGATCACACAACAAGGATTCGAGTGGGGTAAAGGAGTTAAAGAAGTGACTCCAAACCCAACTGGCTACTCTAACTCCTTCTTCGAGAAAGTTCAAATGTTGTTGTCTGATAGATTCTTCGGATTCTTCATGGTGCCAGATAACCACATTTGGAATTACAACTTCATGGGATTGGGTCAAGTGCCATCGATGAAATATTCGCTGATCCTATCGAATCCAAAAGACTTCTATAATGAAATGCACAGAACATCTCATTTCATCAAGTTTATCAGAACTGAAGAAGAAAACGAAACTCAAGACAATGCAGAAATTGAAGATCTATTCTATTGAAAAGTTTATTGATAGTATTTGTCTGAATGCATTGTAAATGAATGAAATATAAATGCGTGAAATTGAATTAACTTTTAGAGTATGCCAACTTTAACAGCAGAGCGAAACTCTCAACTTCATTGATGCGAAGAGAAAATAAATATTACCGTTATTGTGGGAAACTGATTATCATTTTCTATCCCTCCCTCTGCATATTCGCTAATAAAACCACAAAGAAAGTAGCAATCCATGTGTTAGCTAAAGGCAAGTCTCAAGACATGTGTCATTTTCTGAGAAGGCTTTTTGAATCTTCTTCGCAGTATTGTATAGCTAGAGAAATCTTGTTAGGGAAACAGCCTAATAAAATTTTACGGCATTGTCAATGAATAAACTAATTATCTTTCTATCTACTCTTACGTTCCAAAAAGATTCGATACAAATTGATAATATACAAAATCGTGAAAAACTCGTGTATTCAACTGTATATTGAACTTGAGTAACTACGCCCAAGCAGAATTATGAAAATGATAAAATGATGTTAAAATTTCTTGACAACAAATTTTTGATGAGATTGCTGTATTATTGCTCAACAAATAAGACTATGAGTAAGAAAATTCACTACAATTTGAGTTCTTATTGATTTAAATTCAATAAACTCGTTAGTTGGTTTCTATCTTATAATAGGAAATCTAGCCGTGCTCTAACTTGTAATCAAATGCCAGAAGTTGCGAAATCAAAGAAAAAAATTGTCATGGCTGGAGAAGAAGAAAAAAACAAAAAAAAAAAGAAGCAGAAAAAAATATAAAATGCATTAACAGGTCCCAAAGACAAAGTTCATCTTTCTCCAGACTAGTCTGAGCAGAGCTTCAAAATTAACGTCCAAGAAATTCCACAGTCTTAACAATATCGCAGCTCTTACTTTACTCACAATTTTTCATTGCGAAAATATACTTAGCACACCAAATAATGTATACAAAAATGCGAATATATTTTCCAGAAAGTTTTCTTCTCAACATATCAATTCAGCAAATGTCCAAATTATAATAAGCTATTCATTAGTTTCAAGAATGCATAAGGTCACATTAATGAAGATATCGCTTTAAATTTCAATTACACACTCTCTTTTTTTCTAGATAAACAATCAACATAATACTTTTTTCTTATTTGAATTAACTCCTTCTCTCGTCACGGTGCTTGCAAGCTTAATTACCTCAAATCTTTGATAAGGTTTAAGCTTTCATGGATGTTTGCTCTATATGATTTAAGAAACCTGTCAAGAACTATATCGAAAATTCAGTTAATCAACCATTCAACTTCAAGAACTCAATTACCTTCTGGCATTTCTGCGTTAGCGCGATCACCTCACTCTTATAGAGCGAGAAAGCCTTCAAATCATACTTTTGGTCTTCATTGCGGATGCTCTTCGCGTATTTGATTTCAATTTCCTCTAGCAGCTCTTCTGAATATTTCTCCAGGTCCTTCTGCCCAAACTCAAACAGCGGTTTCGTTTTATCGTCGAGATAATACGCGTACGCATAGGACCACTTCAAGATCCTTTTCGCCTGTACAAGTGTCTGAGCCGCCTGCGTTAAGAACGTGAGCTCACCGTGCTGCAGTCCTAACTTATCATGAAGCTCCAACATGTTATCCTCCATCTTTTTCACGAGTCCCCAAGCGATTTTCAGCCCTTTATCATGGTTGTTGTACCTCTCGAAATAGAAAATGTATTTCTCCAACTCTGACTTCTCGCGGTCGATTTGGGACTTTTGATTTTTCTTCTCCTCCTATTGATATAACAAGGTCAGCCACTGCTCTCAAAAGACATTAAGTACCTCAGATAAAGCCTCATATTTATTGCATTTGTAATGCGTGCCTTGATGAGTTTTCCAGTCCTCGAGACACAACCAGCAAAATTCGTATTGGCATGATTTGTGCCTGCAAGTCATGTGGTTGCATCCTTGGTTCTTCTCAATGGGCCGTCTACATTTCGGACACATCTTCGTATAAACCATAATCCACCTCGTGTTTTCCGACTCAGAGGTGTTTTTCATGCTCCAGTCCCCGGTCATCTTACAATCGCACGGCTGATGGTCTTCCTTCCCGCATTTGAAACAAAATACGAACCCGCATCTGCAAGTGATAGGTCGCGTGTTCAAGTTGGGATTCTCGACGCAATAATTGCAATCAGGTGCAGGACACCAGCGGATGGCTTTATTCTCCTCAGCGTAGGACATCGCAAGCTTCTTTTCATATGTGTTTATCTTTGATTTTGGCAGATATTTACGAACGAAACTGTCGAGGATAACCATTTTGCATTTCTCCCATGGGCAACGGAAGAATGCGCCCTCGTTCTTATCATCGACCTAGCATTCAATTGCGATTATTTTACTCAATCATGATTTTATCTACCTTGCTTTCGATGTAATCGACCCAACAGTTTTTGCATAGGAAATGACCGCATGCGGGCGCATCGATTCCAGTGGATGGAACCTTATTCCAACAAATTCGACAGTCTATCTCTTTGGGAACGCCTCCTGTCCAAGTTGTCTCAGGCGTCGGTAATCCTGCCTGGGTTCGAATCTTCTGGCTGTTCTCAAAATATCCGGAGTTGTCCAGAGCGTCACGGTTCCAGCGGTAATGATGGAACAAGACCAAGGTCTCGTCTTCGTTGGTTCCAAGCAATTCGCTGAGATCTTGTACTTTTTCTTTGAGAGTCGAGGTAATGTCCTTCAGCTCCATATGAATCACTGAGCTCTAGGTGAAATAGGAGCTAGAGAAGGCAGGGTAGAGTCTAGCTTACTTGGTTTTTTAGTTTTGTGAAATTCTCGACGTCATCGTAATTGTCATCCATCATGTCATTGTAATCATAGTCTTCTGCTTCTGAAAAATTTAAGGAGTGAGGCTATGGATTGGGCGCAAAGGAATGAGTTTTTACCCATGGTAACGAAATATTTTTTTCTTGATTGGGTTAAGAGCTCGGTAGTTGTTCTACCTTGATTTTCTGATATTCTATAGATAATTTTATTAAGTTCTCTTACTAACCTAATTAAATCAACTAATTTTTTTGAGTATTGATGAAATCTTGCCGGTGAGAAGTAATCACTTGATTCGTGCTTCTTTTTATAGACTTTATCAACAAATTTGAGAACCTTTGGAGGAGTCATTTTAGAGGCTATTTAAGGACCATAGACTAAAGAATACTATTGGAGGAAGCTATCTATCATTCTTTCCAACGTTAGAACACCAGAAATCTTGGATATAGAGGAGCAATTCTGATGTCTTGAGAAATAGCCTTGTGTTGATATTATAATAAGTCTTTTCGAGCTCGTATGTTGGCAATAGCTTTGGGAAAGAGAGTGAGAAATGGAGAATTATTATTGAATAGTTAGAGATTTAAACATGCGGATTGATAAAATTGCTGAGTTATTAAGCTTAATAGATGATTTTTAATAAAAGATGCTTAATCATTGAACTAATCTAATATCATAAATATTGGATATTCTTATAGATATATATGTATATCACAATGAATGATGTACATTTGTTTTTGCTAGAGTAAATGTAAAAGCTCTAGGCCATACAATTTAGAGCATAGCCAAGTCACCCATCATTGGAGTCGCTTTGAATACCAATTGCCTTCGCAGGTCCTTGAGATCTTCCTCTTCATTCGCCTTGATTTCCTCCTCCTCTTCTGCCTTTGGCTGTTGCTCTTGAGGCTCCACACTCTTGTTTTGAGCATCAACAGTTTCAATAGCCTCTACTTTCGCTTGTTTCGGCTGCAATGAACTTGGGTTTTTAGCCGCTGTAAGACCTTTGACGACAGACTTACTTCCCTTATCCTGAACCTCATCTCGCGTCACAGAGGTTTTTAGAGTCGCTCTCTGGTCAGTATGGAACTTAATCTCAATAGGTTTCGTCACTGGAAGAGGCTTAAAGTGTTGGTTAACTCCTGCCTTTGCGAGTTTCGCATAATCAGGAATCGGGGTCGCCTTAAACTTCCTTTGCTCTTGAAGCTGCTTCTCCTCTCGCTCACGTTGTTCCTGCAGCTGTTTGAGTCTGGGATTTTCTTTCATCTCGGTATTCAAACCAGGTGTTCTCATCACATGCGGCGTGACCTTTGCCGCAGTTCGAAGGACTGGAGTCTTGGTGCCAGTGAGTTTCCCATCTTGTGTCGACTTCCTCACGGAGTTACATGCGGATTTAATTGCAGATCGTTTCTCTAGCTCAAAGTTGAAAGGCTTAAAGGCAGTGACTTTGTGCTCAGTGAAGTGCTCGTTTCTTCCGCCCTTTGGGGTTAAGCTTCCCTTGGATTCAATGCTCATTTCCGACTCAAGGGGCTTGCTTGAGCCTCTAGCCTGAGATTTTTCGAGCTCTTTGAGTCGTTTTTGCTTACGAGCTTCTATTTCTTGCAAAATCATTTCTTCAGTCGAGAGAATTTGAGAAGCAGGGCGATATCGGGTCTTAGTTCGGAGGTTTGGAGACATCGGCTTGCAAAGTTTAGGACCTTTCGTGTTCGTTTTTGAAGGAGACAACGCTGTTGATGAGCGCCGAGAAAAGAATTCATCGACCTGCTTTTTCAGGCTCACGAATGCCCTTGGGCCAGGTTTATTCTCTGTTGCTGGTTGCTTTGGCTGGCTGGCTACATATTCATTATAATTTCTTTTGATCCCACCTTTAAGTGGAAGACTCTTTCCTTTAGGGTTGGTGGTTGGGGCTGTGTTTGTTTTCGTTGAATTCGGCAAGGAGTTCACGCCTCGGGAGGAGGTTTTTGGCTGTGGGTTTTGAATAACGGCTCCACTGTTTAATTTCGCGGCCTTCGGAGCAAGATCGAAGTGATTTGGTTCTGAGATGGGGTTTGGATCAATGTTTTCTTGGGTTTCTTCAACCATTCTCTGGAAAGAGGGGACATATTGGCCGTTGATATTGCTATCGAGCTCTCGAAGAGGCGTGTGGGGTTTGATTTCAAGCCCGAACTGACGATTCTCAAAGGTGCTCGTAGTGTCAACCTCCTCATGCAAGGTTTCTCTCTCTTGGACTTCGTTCTCATTCGATCTTGAGCGAGCCAAGAGATCGAAGTGGGAGGAGTACAAGGAGCTAAAGATATCCTGGATGGATTGAGAGTTCATTGGGAATTTAGAAAAAATTTCAAAAAATAGAGCAGTTAAAAGTTAATATTGTGCAGATTTTTGGTTAACTGATAATTTGAAAATCACCAAACCGACGATTCTTCGCGATTGTTGATTGATAACAACTGTTAAGAGTCGCAGTCCTCATTTTAACGACTATGTTGACTTTTCTAGAAATACTCGAAATTTTCTTACTCTGAAGAGAGACTGGTAACTCGTAAAGAAACCAAAATGATTAGAAGTACGTCTGTATGTGTTTCCTGAACTTTCAATCATAGATATACAAAAAGACCGGAAAGATCCAGTTGTAGGAAAACGAGAAAAGTTTTTTTTTGAACCTGGCTCACAATTATCTTTTCGTTTTTAAAAAAAGTTCATTCTTTATTCTTTGACTGTGTTTTGTGGTCGAATGAATTGATAGTCTATGATCTAGTGAAAATTTTCAGAGATTTTAAAAGTTGAGCTTGCATTTTTTTTGAGATGAAGCAAACTTAAGAAAATGCCTATCAGTTGAAATGTTTTCAGATTGGAAGCATGATAATATATAGAAATAATGAAAAACAAAGTCAAATTTTAAGATAATCGTTGCCATTAATCTTTCTAACAGAGGGATTCGCGGTGACTATTATTTCTTAAGCAGGATTCTTGCGACAAATAAGCAACTTTCGATAATTACTTGAGCTCCGGTGTAGTATAAGAAACGGAAATTGCTGATCATTTCTATAGATTAGTAATTCTTCTCGAATCAGGGACTTCAATTGTCCAGGGGATTTTTTACATATTTCCTCTGAATTGATTTCCATCTTTTATAAAATTGAAAGATTTGATTTATCATTAAATTTGGCACGTTATCTTATTGAAAGAAGAATTCAATGTGGATGAATGTGTGAACAGTAAAATAAAAAATTACTCTACGGAATGTATCATCAGAGGTTAAACAATAAAAAAGCTATTTCTTTGCGTTCTCGATTGTATCCTCAAAAAATGCTAAGAAGATGATTTAATCAATCCTCTATCTTCAAGAGGTAAAACTTGGACTGTGGAAAAGTTGAAGTCTTATCGCTTTATGGTACTAAGACGATCTCCCGATATACACATATTTTACGACCAGTTGAATGAATTGCAAAAAGAAAAAAATGTTTGTAAAAGTTGCAAATTCGGAATTTTACAGACTCGTTTAGTTATCAAAAATAATTTTACTGAGTGCAGGCAAAGCTTCTCAAGAAACGAATGTCAAACAGCAAAGCAATTGCAATTGGCTCTGCTCTCTTCGTGGGCTTTCTAGTTCACTTCTTCATCGCTTCACTCTGCCTATTCAATATCAAAAAGCCGAATAAGAACCATCAGAAAGAGCGTGCTTCAAAAATGTATTTATTCGGTGCAGCAGCAATCCTCTCAATGCGTTTCGAGTGTATCTTCTCGGCAATCTTCTCCTGGTTTACTCTTGCGGCGCTCGTATTTTACCACGTGCCGGTTTTCATTTCCAATGAGAACACTCAAAAGAAGATGCATAATCTCAGCTATTTCATATTCAATACCTTCATCAGTGCATGGTGGATCGGTGAAGTCATTTACATATATGCCATATTTTAATACTGTTGCATCGTCGTTGGGTTTTCATAGATGATAGTTGTGCACTAAAGCTATCACTTTTTTTTTTTCCCGACTACAATGAATCTATTAATTTAACCACGTGATTCCATCTAATTTTTCTATGAGAATTGTGTCTTGAAAAAATTGAAAAGAATCTGACGAGTTGAACATGCTTGTGACATTGTTCTAAGGTTTTATATTGTAAGCAATACGATCTGGCCAAAAAGTAACAAAAAATCAAATGTTTTTGTACCTTTAGACGGTTAATGACGGTTAAGCGTGTTTTTAGGAAGAATCTAAAGCCAGAACAACAATTGTATTTCCTAATAAATGAAAACAATAGACCCTCTGTTAAAAATGAAAAAACCCTTCGGTTCCTTAAGTTTTTTTGGTGCTATTAATCTTATGATTCTAAGGAAGCAAACTTAATAAATTTCTCAATAAAATTGTGAATACCGAGTTGCCTTTTCTATGGATGGAAGCACTGCATTAGAGCTTGTAAGCCAGCAGAATCGGTTGTCACAAGCTAGTTCCAAAACCCAGGACCAGCAAGAGTTACCGAAAACCGCTTCATTATCAAGAGAGAAATCAAGAGAAAGAATATACACTGGAAATTTGAAAAAAGTCCGGCGTGTAGTAACTGATAGAGCCAACGTTCGAGTCCCTCATGAGAGAATTAGCTTACGACTCAAGAGATTGCGAGCTGAATCATCCGATATGCAACCACCTATTCACGATCGGGTAGAAAAAACTGCTCAGGAAATAAATCTCCAAGATGACTACGATTTGCGGTCGGCGTGGCTGACACAACCGAATGTTTTCTCACAAGAGCCCTCTTCCAAACTCCCACAAGTAAATAATCAAAACATCCTCAGCGTTCGAAAGTTATTAGCTACCCCTGCGAAATTCAACAGAGCAAACAGGCCACTCTCAGTATCCCCTGTCAAAAGATTGAAGTCTGATTTCAAGGGACCTTCGACCGGGATTCCTCCTCTGAATCATGTTTCAATACAAACCGATTTTGAAGGCATAGACTCACAAGAGAATCTGAATGAAGAGTTTAACACCAGTTATCCCAAAGGAATTCGCACCAGATTCTTGATACCGAAACAAGAAGATTTTTCGCATTCTCGTTCGGTAAACGTCGCTGACGGGACTGCTCTACACACGGAGAGCAAGGAGAGATTACTCACCGACGTGGTCGAAGCGGATGCACGACTCAGCCGCAAATCTCCTGTAATACATTCCGCTTTCGTTCCGCGGTTGAAAACTAGTTATTCGAATATCAAAAAGCTTACTGGGGCTATTCCCTTAGCAACAGTCAACTCAAGATCAGCGCTTGGCAGAGAAAATTATCAATGCCCGTCATTTCGAAATTCTAGTAAAGAAATTTCTGCTTTGAAGCAGACTGAAACGAGCGAAAAGAAAAGAAGCACCAAATTACAAGAGGATCAATGTGAGCATTCATTAGGAAGTCCCACTAACAGCAAAAGAGTAAAGGTCATAAACATTAATTTGCTGTACAAACGCGATAATTTCCTTGGGTTATCAAATATTAGCACTCAAGAAATCGACAACTCCAATAGTATGCGTAATAGAAGAATTAATCGGATTACATCGCCTTCGTTCGATAACCCTGAATTTCAAGCTCAATCAACTAGGATTTATTACACAACTGATCGTAACGGCTGCGATAGCATCGAAGAAGAAGCTCAGAACAGCAGAATAGATCATCGCTCAAATCAGGAGTTGTTGACAAACATCTCAGAGGAGCCTCAACGTATGTCTCCAAATCCTCATCAAACAGAAACAGATGAAATAGGTATTGATAGAGTTGATTCAATAAATATGGGCAGACTCAGTCTTCATAAAAAGATGCCATCTTGGAAACTCCTAGCAAAGATTAATATAAAGGCTAGCAATAGCAATGGTATGCTTACACAGCCAAAGAGTTCGGCTGCAGAGAGTACAAATTTATCTTCTAGCATTGCTCCTTTGAACCAGGAATCTGACCCTCAGGCTGTACATGCTTCAACGGTGTCCCAAAATAAAATTATTGTGATCCGACGGCCACTTGAGTTCTTTGGACTACTTCCCAACAGAAAACAACCACAGACTCAGACTAGTGAGAAAAACAAAAAATTTACGTTTTTAAAGAAGTACAAAAATCAGGAGAACTTTAAAAATAATAGTTGTGAGGGATTGAAAAATGGAGGTCAGAGAATCAGCGTTGAATCTGGCAGAGCATCTCTCCAGAGCAAACAAACTGAGAGTGCGATATCTATGAATTGGGTTACATCAATAGGGCCTTGGGATCAGGAGCGCCCTCTCACGACAGATTCCATAAGAATCTAAAAAACGACTTTGGAACACAAATTTCTTTATTTATTATACGATTCTTCTTTCGCGTCCTGCTCCAGTGATTCACTGCACTTATTATTTAGCGATTGAATTTACTTTCTTGTTAAATTTGTACATAGCAACAACTATTGAAATTTCTCATTACTGCACAAGTATTAAGAATTTAGCAGATTGTGTATTCAAAGATGTGTAATACAAGTATATTGTTATTACACAGAGAGAAAGAAATAAAAAAGAAGAATTGGAATTTTTATATTGGAGTGCGCCCTCAAGCATCTGATCACACACCATGGACTCTATCTACATTAGCTAACAGTCAGCAGCATGATAGCATGTAAGTGTCTCACTTGGTGTTATATGTTTTCGCCGCCTGAACACAACCTCCTAGTATGATTGGCAGAGCCGAAATAGAAGAAAGGGATTATCGAAGGCCTCTTTGGATTCTTCTCATTTTTATCGGGCTTGATAATGCTTTTACTTTGTTTAATTAATGACTCAACGCGAAAACAAGTGGGAGATCTACACTAATCTGCTCGAATAAAAATGAAAAAAACTTTGCTTGATTTGCAAAAAAAAAACTCAGAAAAATTTGGATATTTGTTGAGCCTTTTCAATCCTTAAACAGGCCATTGCTCTAAAGTATGAAACTTTAGCTCACAATCTTCTGCTTCAAGTAAAAATTCAAACAAAAAAAAAAATAGTTCATCATACGAGTTTCTCCACTAATTTTCCCTAGTTACGGCTTACCTTCTGAAATCTTTAAGAAAATAATAGACCAAAAACTGTTAGATTCTTTTAGATCGACTCATTTGCTGTGGAAAAATATTTTCCTCAATTCGCACTTGAAATGAGTGTGTTGGCACGAGCTTAGAGCAGGAAAAAGCATTTGTCGAGCTGAATCGACTCGAAGGTTTACTTCCAGAATTCACCTTTCAAAGGAATCGATGAATTTTTTGTTCCATGGATTTGTCCTTAAAATATTCGACTGTAATTTAATTTTTCCAATCAGCAAATTCCAGTAAACATCCACTACGCTTTTCTGATTAGGTTGTAGGTGTATGAGTCTTAGAAAACTGCAGTTAATCAGACTATTAGACTCTATGGGAGCTCCAACTTAACTAATAACTTAACTAATGAGATCCCAGGACTCCCAATGTTTGGAGATGATGACTAAAGTGGACCGAAAAAGGAAGCAACTTCCTAATGTCCTGAAGGCTTAAAATGAGAATAAATAAGTGCCTTATTTTTCAATTCACCATTGATTTCTATCTCAAAGGGATATCTCATCAAGAGGCATTAATTTTCCGCCTTAATTTATTTTATGAAACTTTTTCATGCTTTTACTATTTTAAATTTTAGGAACTTTGGTTGCGAATCAGAAATGTACCAACCCTTTTAATTATCGATGATGATGATAGTACCTGACCATGAAATTTAAGCTTTTTTCTCCAAGATATCCACAAAAATCTCTTCATTTCTGCATTGACAGCTAAATGAATAGGCAATTTTTTCGAAATTTCAACAACTCACAGCATAAGCTTAAGAAATCAATACTTACCTGAAAAGTGAAATGATTAAAGGTCTCAGAAGCTATTATAGCAACTTTGAAAAATTTTCTAAGTTAGTTGTTCGATCTGATGATATAGTGAGGAATCTCAAAGTTGCTCCTAGTAAGAAAACACTGCGATGATTGCTCAAAAAGAGTTATCAAATCAACTTCGAAGCCAAAGGAAAAAGCATCGAAGAGAATTTGCTTATTAAATTTCTTTGGTGGAGTGGCTTTGTAGAAATCCCGTTCTTGACCTGGATTACATCTCCAAAGAGCCTCTACTAGTTGATTTAATTCACTTTAAATCAGCTTTAATATGAAATGCCTTTCTTGCCTTGCTCAAAAACTATTATTAGTTTAGAAAGGCAAGAGATTGATTCAGAGTTAGGGCTGCTATTTAAGTCAGCGGCCTGGTAACGTATTTTTTTCCTGATGAATTCTGACCAGGGAAAAATAGCGTTGGAGTTTGAGATGATGGTATCAAAAGCTAAATGCGTTTCGAGTGTTAATTTATAAGAGATCTGCGAAAGGTTTGATTAAATAAAAAAAATAAATTCAAATTAACAAGACAACAATCCAAACAATCCAAATGGCCTTCAGAGACTCAATCGAAAGCAACTTGTTTTCAAATACAACCAGCCTTCAAGAAAACGGCTTGAGAAAAGATACTAATGATGATACCACTTCATCAAAATTCATCATAAACCTCAAGTCTGCCACAGTTGAACCAGCAACTAACGAACAAACCACCGAAATCAGCTCAGAGGAAGCTACCACAACGAAGAAAGGCAAACAATCCGCCTCAAAGAGACAAAAAGCCCAGAAAAATAAGGGTGTTGCCAACAGAACTTCCGAAAAGCGACTTACAGGCAAAGGTGTTACCTACAAATACGACAGTGAGGATGAAGCCTACGGCCACGATGATCTTGAATCCAGCAATTCAGAGTACGTTGTCAGTAGAAAGCGCGCCTGCAAAGGATACGCCATCAATGATTCTGCCTCAAAGAAGAGAAACCCTTGGAAACCACACGAGGACGAGCAATTAATGAAGCTCATTAAACAACACGGAAAGAAATGGTCCTTACTCTCTAAAATCATGGGCGGCGCCAGAACCGGCAAGCAAATCAGAGACCGCTACTTGAACAAGCTTGACCCGTCTATCCAAAACCACAGTGAGTGGACTGCCCAAGAAGACGAATTGCTCATCAAATACTGGAAGAAGCTCGGTAACAGATGGTCAGAGATCGCTAAACACCTCAAAGGACGCACAGAGTCAATGGTGAAAAACCGCTACTACTCTCATATTGTCAAGCTCCAAGCCAAACCACAGAAGAAAGCCTCAGAAAAAGCTTCTAAAGCTGCTGCCAAGAAGAAGGAAACCCCAACCCCAATCCAACCTGTCCAGAACGACGCTGAGCCAGTTGTTGAATTACCTCAAGAGGAGAATGTCACCGAAACTGTCAAAGCTCAAGACAGAATGTCCATCGTTTACCCAAAAAACAGAAGCAGCGATATGATGGTCATTAGCAACAGAAGCTCAGAGTGCTTCAGCAATTTACTCGAGAAATACGAAAGCGAGAGAAACAGAGCCAGCCAGCCAAAGAAGATCGAGGAAGATGAAGCTATCCAGAACATCCACGTCCAGAACAGAATGTCTATCATTTACCCAAAGAACAGAAACAGCGATATGATGGTGCTCAGCAACAGAAGCTCAGCCAGCTTCAATATGATCGAAAACAGAAGCTCAGGTGTTGAAAACGTGCTCGACAACCAGCTCTTAGACCTTCTTAACCTCAGAAATAATACTTACACCCAAGTCCAACAACAAGAGGTAATCCAAGAAATCGACAACTATCTTGGAGATGAAGACTATTTCAACTTGCTTAGACACCCTCAAGTCGTTGAGCCAGAAAATGACTATTTCTCAAACCACTCAGAGTACAGCGACAGTATCTTCAGAAGATTTGGACGCCGAGGAAGCGATGATTTGAGCAATAACTCCTCCCCAAGAGATTACGCTGAAGTAACTGGATACTTCAACAAGCTCGAAGGATGCGTGGACTTCCAGGATGATGGGTTGGAGAGCTTCGCGAATATCGGATTCTAAAAGTTTTGACAGTAATTATAGTCTAGGTGAGACAATCTGTATCAAAAAAAAAAATCAAAAGAAATAAATGACACAATTAATACAACACTGACTTCGGGCAGTTTGTTTGAAGAAAGAAGAAGACATACACCTTTACAATTATGATTTTATTGCATATAATTATTGAATGCTTATCAATTTCAATAAGATAAGTGTAACGATCAGGGATTTATGGATTTTTTTATATTTATTAGACCTGGTTTTGTAAAACATGTGTGATCTAGAGTGAAAAAGTTGTTATGCTTATCTTTCATGCATTAATCATAAAACAAGCTTTACTTTTCAAAATAAATATCTTTTAGGGAAGCTCTGGCATCAGTCAATAGGCAGCGGCTGTGCTTTGGACAAATTTTAAATTTTTCAATTTCCGTGGCCAGTGGCCAGTAACTGAATTAATTGAGATCATCCATCCTTTCATGAAAATACTGTCTTTGTATCGAATTATATTTCTGAGAGAAAGTTTTTTCCAATAGTTTTTCTCATTTTCGAAACAGGTTTTTCAAGTAAATTGGCTATATCTCTCAGCTCTGATGCAATCATTAGTAGTGAATCTTTGTTACGAATGACAAAAAATAATATGCTGATGAAATTTACAGTGCAATTGATTTGAAAATATGTTTAAATACTGAAAACTCGAGAAACTTCATTTAGGGAGCGAGAAGAGCTCCATCTCGCAGCTGGTTCTCGGCAGCTAACAATCTGCCGGATAGTAAAGTATGCTATAGAGAACGCTTGCTTTGCTTTAGAAGAAAAAATAACACGAAATATCACCCATTAAATGTTAGCACACTTCAAATCTCATGGAAATGTTGGCAGCTAGCACGATAAGAATTAGTGTAAAAGGAACAAGCTCTGGTGAGGTGGAGGGAAAACCGGAGACCGCGAACTGCGCCATACGGACTCAAACTATGAGACATCCCATAAGCAAACAAATTATGCAAGTTTTTGAATTATTATATCAATAAATCAAATCTTCAACAACATGATATTTCTTTTCTGAATTTACATGATACATTTCTTGAATTACATACAGTTAGTATCTTCAATTCGATTGTGGACAACAAATCCCAAACCGATCCAAAGATAATCAGAAAATAGTTTTCTAATAAACCTGTGTGAAACTTAGATATTCAATGATATTTAATATGATAACAACTGACTATCATAGATTTAACTGAACTTGAAAGTGTTGAAGACTTCGTTGCAGAGAGAGAGAAAAAAAAAAAATTTAATTGAAATTGCTCAAAAAGCATTAGTCATTTTCAACTTAAATTAAGGAGTCTTCTCCTATCACATGCTTGAGTGGCTATTTAACAGAGTATAATATGTTAAACCCATTGTAAATGGCGGTGGTGGTGAATATGTAGCAGATCTCATATTGTTCCATAGTCAAAATCTATTTTGTTATGGTTTCATAAATTTTTTAGCTCAGCAAGCCACATTTAAATTAAAATAGCTTTCTATTTGCGACTGCTGACTAATTATTGATTCTACAACAGAATCTACTTTGTTATTAGAGTTCAACAAAAACATTATGGTTGAAATCATGAGTGAAATTTGGCTAAAAAAATGCATTGGTACGAAATGAAATCGAAAGTGTAAGCATAAAACTCATATCAGATGAATCAAGGAGCCAAATTATCAATATTTATTTATGAAATAGCTAAATTATTATTATTTACTTCTATCAATGCGCATTCGTAACTACTGTCCTTGAAGGTAGAAAATCCAAGGTGGCAATTCACCTATAATTGAAAAAGAATTAGACTCAAAAGCTTCCTAGTCAATAGCATACCTGTAGAAACAATGACTCTGCCTGTATTGCTTGGGTTGGCAGGATTAGCCTTATATGTCACAGGG
>ENA-UOUE01000035-UOUE01000035.1-compost-metagenome-genome-assembly--contig:-NODE-35-length-90779-cov-11.492150_pt1 | contig 90779 bp, 76 predicted proteins | sample MGYA00238146_ERZ747223 | MGnify/ENA primary metagenome ERZ747223 (study PRJEB28781, sample SAMN06268865) | compost metagenome | isolation source: single cell | place: USA: California, Emeryville, Joint... | reverse complement strand
TGTTAATCCAGTAAATTAGCTTAGTTATTAAATAATTTCATCTAAAACAATCATTTTTTCAAGAGTTACAGAAAAGCTATCAAACTAAAGACAAAATTTCCCAAATTTGAGCTAGCAGGGGAATGGGAGCTTAGGAGAGACTTCTAACTTGTTACTAAGCTCTTAATTTAATATAAATTAGCCTAAGAAGGCATTATCGACTTTTTCAACATAATTCAGTGAAAAAAACATAGTATGCATTGTAGATTCAGATGCATAGCTTTAAACAAGCTCCTCAGAGACAAAGAATTCTTCAATCAATTTATAAACAAATAAACTCACTCTTTCCTCTCTGTGACTTTGTAATCTTTCTATAATTTTGGTTCCACCTTCGATATCAAGTTTGATCAAAAATTCGTTTTTTTCTTTTCCCATCGCTGCTTGTTTCTCACCTACAGTGAGCATCGTATCTAGCACGTGTAAAGAATCGAGTAGCATTTCGATCTCATTCTCCATTTGTAATGCGTCCAGAATCAATTTGATTAATCCGTTCTTAGCCATATATGCGAATTGCTGATATGTGGCGTGATGTGAAGCCTGTAGGAAGCATTTCACCACCTCCATTTTGAGCTAATAATTTGTTAGAACTCATGTTTTATGATTATAACGCTTACGTCAATAGTATCAGTGTAAAATATCTCGATCAATCTTTTCAGAACAATCTGATCACTGAACACCTGCTCGATTAATTCAGCAGAGTTGCTTAGCAAATTTGAAATCATCCACACGGCATCCTTCTTCCATCTGTTTTTCAAAGAATGAAGATTCTTTACAATGCATGGGATAATGTTCTTTTCAATGAGGATCTAAGGTTGTTATTGTTATTTGTCAGCAATTAAAGGGGAATCTGCAATAATACTTCCTCATATCCATCGCTTGCCAAGCAATTTCCAAGCAGTCTCAGCGCTGGCGTGCGGAACTTCTCGCAGCCAGGACTCTCGCATTGTGCCAGGTTCACAAAATCTTTTATGCAATCCATCTCCATAACGCATGAGATAGGGCCGTCTCCGCTCTCAGTAATATGCTCAACAGCCCAGAGAATGTTTGAAAGAACGTCCTCGTCATTGAGACAAATCAGCCTTTCAAGAATAGGCAACATCGCAGCAACCTAAACAAATGAATATTAGTGTAAATCCAGCTTGTAATAAGGGAAAGTACGAGTTCAAAGGGCGGGTGAGGCGTCCCTTTAGTTAGATTAGCAAAGACCCAAGTTATATTGTTTAAAAATGCAATGTCGACTGACTGATCCTCCACCAAATCAATGAGTATCCGCAAGATTCCCTTTCGAAGTAGTGCTACAGAATACTCAGGAGCTTCTCCGGCAATGTTTGCTATACCCCAAATTGCCTACAAAGATATATTTGTTAAATTCACATTTCTAGCCCAGATTTTACAGCTTCTTTCACTTCTGGACAAGGAGACTGAAGGGTCGTCATCATACCGTCAATTGCATTCAGCTCATTGACTGCGTATTCAGTGAATTTGCTGTCGCTGGACAAGACATTTGCTATAATCCATGTGGCTTCTGTTTGAACTTTTGTGTAGCTGAAATAATCTTCTTTTAAAAAGCGTGCAATGCCAGGGAGAATGTTGGTTTGATAAAGTAACTCAATAGGCGGGTCTTCAGAGCTGGAGACAGATTTACGAATATTTTCTAGTGCTTTTTCAAGCTTTTCGACGCTATTGGCCTTCATAGCCGACTCAAAAGCCTCGGCCAGTGCTTTGAAGAGTCTTTGATCCTGGACAAACCTCAAGTTAGATTGATTAATATCAAAATAATCGGTACCCATTCGATTTCTTTAAGAAGGCCACCTCCTTCGCCAGTCTCTTTTGCGCTAAATTTCATTCTCTTGCTATTCAGGATGTTCTCGTTCTTTTTCTTACGTATCTCATTTGCGAACTGATCCCGCTTCGACTTTAAAAGGATGCTCTCTTCAGTCTCATTGTTGATAGTGTTAGTAGAAATCATAATCCAATGTTCTGTTTGCGAACTCTTTTTATAATGTCTTAATTTCCGCAATAAATAGTCTAACTCACCCCCAAAGCACAAGAGGAAAATTGATATATTTGCGCGGTAAATTTCTCAAAATTAAATCTAATCTCGTATTATTTTGAACTTAAGTATTCAAATAATTCTACTATATTTGAGCAATGATATTATTCTAAAAGAAAACAAAGTACTACTTCACACTGAAAGTTTCTTAACAACTGCATTCCCATCTGATTTTAATTAATTCCTTTAGTTACATACACATACAGAGACTAACATATATATGAACGTCTACAAAGCAACAAAAAAGTAAGTGGAATACCACTATTTCAAATTGATCATTAAAATCAATGATTAAAAGAACTTTTGACATCAAAGCTAGTAGAGAAACATTTAGATGATATTAGTTTCACATACTAGAGACTAGTCCCCTCTTCCAAAAACATTTATATTATTAATGGAAGAAGCTTCCAAAAATTTTCCTCGCTGTATTGACCGGTTCTTGCTGAATGGCTTTCAGCTTCTGCTGAACGATCTCCTGCTCGTCAGAATCTTCTTCCTCGGAATCATTGCAATCGTCTTCTTCTTCCTCTTCACTATCATTGTCTTCAAGCTCTGTTCGAGATTTCGCTATCTCGTCAAATCGCTTGTAAGGATCGACTTTATCCTTATTTGCTTCTGCTTGAGCTACCGCAGTAAAGTTATTTCTCTCATAGTTCTCTATTTTTCCTCCACCTTTGAGAATGAGAAAATTGTACAGTGAGTTATAGCTACTAAATTACCTCCTTTTATTGGGTTGATGACCCTCTTATCGAAGAACACAAGGTCATTTTTGTTCTTATCTACTTTTGTTTGTTCTTTGGAATTGTTGCGACTGATTCCTGGCTGCTCATTATCTTTTTTCAGATATTTGAGTGCTTCCAGCTGATTGGAAAGAGCCATGAGATTATTCTGCAGCAAGTGTATCTGTGTGTTCTTTCCTGAAATCAGCTCATCTTTATCGTCGACCTCTTGCCTCAATTTAAACAATTCCTCAAACAACTATATAAATCGTCATGATGATGAATTCTCAATGGGAATGAATTTTACCCGCTGTCTCTCAGGACCATATTCTTTGATCTTTTGCTCGAGTTCATACACTCTCTTCGTGTTGGAGTTGGAGTTACCCACTATGAGCTTCTGGAGATGCTCATTATGGAACCTCAGATCGTTTACCTAAGTAATTTTAGAATGGAGATTGCAAATTATTTTCCTCATTACAAGTTGACTCTTGTGGATTATTTCCTTCTTCAGACTGTTTTCGACCTCCTTTTGCTCTGCAATTTTCGTCTCCTGTGAGTAATGGGCCAGTTGAGAAAATTATTCAAAGGGAAAAATGCCCATTACCAATAGAGTTTTCATAGCCTCGATTTTCTTTTCAGCCTCTTTGAGTTTGTCTTGATGCGTGTGTTGAATTTCTTTGAGCTTTTTCTTGTATTTCAGCATTTTCTCTTCTATTTTCGTAGCATCAATATTTTGCTATTTGAAATTCCCAATTCTAATGACCATTCCCAATATCATTAGTCTTACCGATTGTGAGAGTTCTTCATTCAGCTTAGAAAGATATATAATCGTTTTCCTTTGATTGATAAGGAGAGAGTGGAATTCCATCAGTTTTTCTTCAGCGCTCAAACCACTATCAACCATTTTCTGAATAATTTCATCTGGGTGAAAGTAATTTATTTATCGTTATTTTGTTGAACTAATCTTCTCTTACTGTCAATAATTTCCCGGTCTGTTCTAATATCACCAATATTCTCATTGCGATCTGTCGATTCCTCAGTCTATTAATATTATTGGCCACTTCGCGAGACAAATGAAAATTACTGTCTGGGTTTGCTGTGTCTGCTTCGCTTCCTCATCTGCAGCTGTGGAAAGATGCTCATTATAAAAACGAGATCGGGGCCTTGAATCCTGTTTTATCGAATAAATCAATTGGCATTCTCAAAGTTATTACTCTGTCTATCGAAGAGGGCGTCGTTGCGGATTTGATCTCAGCATTGACGCTAGATTTGCGAGGGCTTTTCATAAATATTTCAATCATCGTCTCGATTTCTTTCTGTATGGTGCTCTCCTTTCCTGACCCACTAAACTCTTTTTCAATTTCCTCGATATCGCATAGACTTTTCTGGATCGCAGAGACTACTCAGCAAATACATAAACTCATTATAATCCTGATTTGAGCTCTTGTTCTTACTCATATATTCATCACCGAGTCCATCTTCGTCTTTTTTTGGTGTGCTATTGTGCACAAATGCCATGTTTTTGTTGAACTGAAGGAAAGACAAGTCTGATCTCAGTCGTGAGAGGTCCCTTCGCAGCTTATTGATCAAGTTTGTTTTATTCTGAGACTCTTCGCAGAGTTTCTCGAATTTCACTTGGAATTCTTGCAAATAATTTAGTTGAGAATTTGAAGTCTCGTTCCTTTCAGCTTCCAGACTCAATATCCTTCCATTCAACTTATTGTTAATGGATTGATTAATTAATTAACTGCATTAAGCTCCGAAAGGCTTTACTTCATAGATTTCTTGATTTTTGGCATTTATTTCAGTTTCAAGTTCCTGGTTCTTGTATTTCAACTCTTCAATCTGCTCACGGAGTTCGTTAACTTGAACTTGCTGTTTGAACATTAGCAGTGATAATGTCTGCTTTGGCTTTGAATCTTTTCTAATGACAGCTGGCGAGTCTTGAGACGAATCCGATTTGTCCATTTTTTGTTCTTCATTTACTTTTTCAATGGCTAATGCATTATATTTGGGATCAGATATGTGTTTTCCTCAAAGATTAAACTCACTGTTGCTCACTGCCACCGAGGTTCGAGGAGTAGCCGTCCCGTCCTTTTGGAACGAACTTATAATTTCCTCTTGATATTTAATTTTCTTCTCTGCAGCTTCAAGCATCGCCTTGAGCTCTTTGGTGCTGAGCTCAACATTAGCAACGACCGCATTCTTTATGGCCTTCGCTCGGTTGCCTATGAAAAATTCAAACGTTTAGTCTCGCCTATCAACCACTCAAATAGCTAACCGAATCTCAGTGTTTCTAGAGTTTCTTTCGCATTATAACTACACATTGAACATGCCAACACAAGGGTAGTATGAGAATTTCCTCCTAGGGATTCTTGGAGAATTCTCGTGAGCTTTGATTCTCTGTACGGCACAAAACCCTTTTCTTTCTCAGTCAGTGCGTGTATCACACGTCCCAAGCAAGTCAGGGATTTATTAATGCTTTTCGCCTCGTCTTTCTGCTCCTTGGCAGTTATCATAGTCTTGCCGAGTCTTTCTGAACCAGCCAAATCCACAAAGTAAAGTTTGCCTGCAATACTGCGTTTAGATTGTGTGTGAGGAGTTGCAAGATCACCTGTCTTGGTCGTTTCAGTTTTCGTGTCCCTCTGTATCAAATGAAGGACAAAAATACTGTGACTACGAGAGCTGTTCTCATTCATTCTTGTTGCTGCTACGCTCCTATTTCAAGCAGAAGTCAGGAATTTTCGCACCGATCATCAATCAAACCTGTTTTCAGCTCCAGTCTTCATCACTTGCATCATCTGTTCGGAGCTGCTAACATACACTTCAGTCGCATCTTGCACGAAGATACCTTTAATCTTATCCTCTTTTATCTGCAGGTTGCTTTTCCGAGCTACATTCGTGATTATTATTTTCATCAATACAACTAATCACAACGTACCATCTAGCAGATCCTGTATTTTCTCATTGTAAATCTCAAGATAGGAGACTTTAACAGAGAATTCGATGTGCTCTTCCGCATTGATGATTTTGTTAAACACATAGCCCATCATTCTTGGTATAATGCCTTTCATTTCTTCGTTCTCGAGAGAAGGACCCTAGTCAAGTTTTGAAAATCAGAATTGCTTTTTAAATAATTGCGCCAACCTCCATCGTGAATGATTTTCCACTGCCCGTTTGACCGTAAGCAAAGATAGTGCCATTGAAGCCATCAACTACACCTGAAAAATCAGAACATTTGAGCATAAAACCAATTGGAAAAGCTGCTCTACCATCAAGCGTTGGCAGGGCGACGTAGTTGAACACATCGACTTGTTTAGAATCGGGACCGAAGATCCTGTCAAACGAATATTCATGTTTTGTGTCATCGTTTTCGATCTACAAACCTCTCAGAACGTCGAAAATCACGTGAGGGTACCTTAACTTGTATAGATGTATCGGTGTAATCGACTGCACATTCTCCTCCAATACTTTTCTCGAGAGTATTGAGAGGTCGTAGCCGGCAAACAACTTTTATGTTTGTTGCTTTTTGGTTTGCAGACATAAGTAGTTAATAAGGAAGTACTTTAATTATTGAGTCTGAGGATAATGTATTAATGAGCTATTATTAACGTTTCACCGAATTTCCATCGGAGCTAAAAAAAAACAAAAAAAACATCTAAATAGTTTAGACATAGAAGCAAAATTTAACTTCATTAAATTGCTTCAGCATTAAACTCAAGAGAATACCTCGCTGCTATAAGGACTAATCTGTTGAATAAATTATTCCTTCAACTTCTATTGCGATTTCTGGTTCCAAGGGACTGATGAAAGAGTGACTGTCTTTCAAAAGAATTTTGAAATGAGCGGCAATCCTTAGGCTCAGCCAACGGATAAGAACGAACGTCATTGTTATGAATATATATTCACAATTAATAAATTCTGAGAGCTAATGTATCGTATCTTACAGATACTTTTATGTTTTTTTATCGAAAGCTGCTACTAAAATAAATGATTGTGAAAAAAAAAAGTGGGCACCCTGGAGAATTCTCAGCGTCGCCATTTTCTATGCATGTGTTTACAGTGAAGGCTATTTTTTCTCGTTGCTCGACCTTGCAATGTACAACTTAAAATTTGCACCCTTTGGAGCGTTCTATCATACTCTATCTTTCAACGATTATGGAATAATACTGCAATTTCAGAGTTAATTTGCAGACATGTCCATATCATCTCTTCACTTTCTTATGAGAAGGAGTAATCCATCTGCTACATTCCAGCCAACATTTTAAATTCAGAAGGCTGTCATATAAAATCAGCCTAAATCTCTAGATCCAACCTTCAAATTCAAGCAAAGACTCATTCTTACAAATCTGTTAAATGAAAAGCAGATAAAAAATGGCTGTTTGAAAAACTTATCAATACTTTTAATAGAAATATTTGCTTTGTTTCCAGTACAGTAATAAAAAAATTAAACTTTTCAAGTATTTACCATTCCAGAAAAAAAACTGAGTAAATGTTTAACTTTCACAAATTTTTTTCAATAGTTATGCTAGTTCTGCTGCAATTTTGTAATAAAACCCCCTTTGCTCATTTAGCTGGTAGTGAAATTTCATATGAAGCAACGCACGCTCGAAATTAATCTGAAAATTCAATAACTAACTCTCTGACAAATAAATTAATCAGATTAAAAAACAAAACAGTGCTACTTATGAACCGTAATCGCGAGCTGGAAGTAATCAACGAGGAGGATGTCTCGATGATCAGCAAAGACATCCAGCCGGAAGAAGACAAGAGCCAAGGCGTTCTTCACTACGGCGCGCTCGTTTATTTGACTTTTTCAGAGGATAACTCCGAGGACTACTATGCTTTCTCTGAGGGATTCAACGACACTTCAGTCATGCTTAAAGCCAAAGCTCAATTCGTTGCCCATGGGTCGCATTACAATGGACTCTTTAGAATCTACCCTTCTTTCTACCATAACGAGTATATCAAAGGCAAAAACAAATTTGAACGCTATCAAGAAGATATTGAAGGCTACAGATTCGAAAAGCGAGGTAAACTCACCGATTACTCGATTTCTCAACATCACATCGTCACGTAGACACCCGTGCTGAAATCCCCAAAATGATAAAATCCATCGACGAAGAAGAAATTTTGAATTATGATGTCTACGAGAAGCTGAAAGGAACGCCAATTCGCTTCGGTCAAGTGATCCAGCTGTTGCATGTTTCATCTCAGAAGTATCTCACCTACGTCCCTGAAAAGATGTCTGAGTTTGAGAGCGAATGCATGAAGTAGATTTCTTAGCAATGAAATTTTCTTATTTTTGTCAAATAGAGTCGACCTGAGCTACGAAACCTCAGAGTTCTCATGCTTCCGAATTCAGCCATGCTACAAATTCCAGCAGGAAATGCAAGAATTCATCTATGACAAAGAAGCCGTCAATCTTGTGTCTGTGATGGAAAATCCCTACTCAGTGTCCGCGGAGCCATACCTCCATGCTTCAAGAACACGTAACATAATTGAAATGAGGAACAATGTTAGATAATTGCTTTTGTAAATCAGTCAAAGAATCACAAGGAAAAGAAACTTGGCATGATCAGAAGGAAATCAACGTGTCGCTCGACAGGAAATCGCTTTGGAGACTCAGAATATTTGCAGATTATTTTAACGAAAAGCAAGGACTGCTTTCAGTCGGAGACGTTATTTGGATAAATCTGTCGGAGGAAGATGTAAAATATTTCTTTTTGCGGGGGCTTGAATAGATATCTCATCGTGTTCATAGAAAAATTTGGTGGTTTTGAACTCGGGTGACCGAGAAGGCGGCGCGATCTTTAAATTCGTCTCTTGTAACCCTTCTGAAAAATACAAGAAATTTGTGGGAAGCAGTAACGGCATGTTCATCATTGAGAATTTGAATATGGACACTGGTGGTCTTGTGCGATGGCATAATGATTACATTCTAAAGCATGTGACGTAAAATTGCCTGATAATTGAGAGGATCCTTACTATTTTTCCCAGCACCAATCAATATCTCGCTGTAGGACCATCTCCAAATTGGGATATCGATGAAAAAGTAACGTTCAGTCTTTTTAAATATAATAGTAAATGTTCATAATTCTTCTGTAGAGAGACCATAAGACATATTCCTTGCAACTTGTAAATCGTGCGAATGACGCTGCTAAACTCAAATTCGACGTGGTACATTCGACAATCAGCTCGAAAGAAAAAGACTTACTTCTCAAATACGTGCAAAAAGACTCATATTTCACTCTTAAATTGGGTATGTCTTGCTCATTATTTCTGACCTGACCTCCTTCTCTTTCTCAAGATCAAAAAGGAATGAACATTAAGAACGATAACTCACTCGTTTACAAAGACGTTATGAAAGACCATATCGAAGGACGAGACAATAGAGGTTATTATAGCTAGCCCAGCAAAAGTATATTTCTAACTCAAAACATTCGTAGATTTGGAAAGCGACTATTTGACTGTACCATTAGTCAGTCGTGCGCAAGGAGACAACATTTTCCATCTTTCGCGCGCAAACCACAGTGAAGTGCTCGTCACGCTCTTTCTGTTGTCCTGTAAAAATACGATTAAAGAAGTCGTTGAGCATGTGAATCCAGAGGTAATAAAAATTATACTGAAGAGGCATTAAACTGATCTCCATTAATACATAGAAAATCGAAGTGGAGAATCAAACCCTCAGTCAGCTGCAGCTCGTGTATAAGAAAGCGATTGACAAAATGTCCACGATGAAGCAATGTCTCTTGCAGCTGGACGATTTCTGCAGAAATAAACTGCTAAGTTACCTGAACTCGGATCAAGTGTACGGAGAGATTAATAGCTTCGTTCAGAACGTGCTGAAAGAGCAGCTCTTTATTGAAATGCTCGTTCAAATTATAATCACAAGCTTCCCTACTTATGACCATCTCAAAGAAGTAAGCTTGTAGCTTTTAATTCATATATCTTACATGCTTTTCTATAGCTGCTAGCCACTGAGACACAACGAAGTGCTCGCAAGGCACGAAAAGAAACTAAACTCGCCAGTGACCCGAATTTAGACCACTCAGCCCAATCAATCGAGGATAAATTTTGTAAATAGTTTGTTTCATATACTGCGATACTCATCTAACATAGCGAGCCACGTCATGAATGAGATCAAAGAAGAACTTAACCATAAGAAAATGAAGATATGCTCATTGGTGTACCGCCTCTTGTCAAGCATTTGCGAGAAAAATCATGCGAACCAAGTCTATACCTTCAAGTACTTGCCCATCCTCCAAATTCATTCCGATTTCATCCCTGGTGCTATCGACTGTATCAATTACGTACTTGGCTGGAACGAAGAACTCTTGCTCAATTTGCACAAGCGCGAAGGAGTTCGGTTCTCCGCCGAGAAAGGGGTTGTGCTCACCGAGCAAGAGAAAACAAAATCTGAGAAAAACACCGCACGAGAAGAAGAAATTGCATTAAAGCTTGATATCAAAACGCAGGATGATCAAGAAGCAATTTATCGAAAGTTTTACAACCAAGTGCGAGATCTGCTCGATGCCGATGTGACTGGGCTTTGGGATTATTGGAATTTCATTCAATTCTTCGTGATTCGGCTGCCTCAGACCCGAGATCCCATTAAGAGAAAGAAGATCATTAAGTTTCTCAAAAACATCGCTGAGAGTGATCACACTGCTATCAATGTCAACCAAGAGCAGATATATACGCTGCTGATCGAAAATTCCCAGCATTCTGACCCTCTCATTGCGAATTTCTCTTTGAAAATCACAAGTGACGCTGCGCATTTGATGGTTACTATGAGCAATGGAGATGACATGCCAGTGCAGAAGCCTCTTGTTGAATACATTTCTGAAACTGATGATCAGCACAACTTGACCTCAGAAGATTCATTAGAACAAAGCACACTGCTGGACCTCTCATACAATCCGGAAAGGCATTTTAGCTCCTTATTAGATGGATCAAACAAATTCGAGCTTCTCTATGACTACATCGATTTCTTTTCGATCATGTGCAAAGGTCGCAACCATATCTGGAAACAGAACTTGGACAAAATTTTCAAACCAACGGCCTTCCTCCGCACCATCGACGACGAAAGAATTCCGCCCAGTAACTACTCTGAGTATTTTAACATCATCTAACCGATAAAATCACTAGACATTCGAGCTGTTCTCGCAAGATTGATGTCAAATCTGTACTTAGATCAGGAACCTCGAAGAAAAAAACAATATCCGGTTTTATGCAAGATTGTTGACGCCAACAAGACCACTAACCTCCTCCAAAATGCTTCCCTAATCGCAACTGAGAAAGATAGTAACTTTGATGTCATGCTTTGGCAATACTAAAATTTTTATTAGACGAGAATAGCGGCGAGGGTGATACTGCTCAAATCGAAAGACTCAAGACAAAGATTATCAACCACGTCTCGAACGCAGTATGATAGTCTTATCTCACAGCATTTATTCATTTTTACCTTATCTAGGAAAAAATAGTTTTGGGGCTTCCGTTGTCTTTCCAGAAGGAGAGTCATCTTCGTTCTCTTCCTGACTGGAGCAAAGTGTACAATGTTTACACTTACGAGCTGCTTTTGCTCGTGAACATGCTTCTCGAGTTCCAGAGTATTCGAATCATAGCTCAGGGAGGATATCAAAGAAAAAGCACCAAAACCGGATTCGGTTTGAATCTACTGAAGCTCGGACAGAAATCGGATAACAATTCGAGCAGCAAAAGCAAAAAGAAGAAGGAAGCTGAGAAAAAGAAAAAAGAAGCTGAGAGGAAAAAGAAGAAAAAAGCAGAAGAAGTCGAACGCTCTAGGTCTCGTTTGGATTCAGAGATCTCTGCTATTTCCGCTGATAAGCAGCAGCTTGAGTTTTCAAACGTCTTGAAATCGTTGATCACGATGCTTGAGTATGATAGAACTTATCCCGAGGCTCGACAGCAGTTGCTTAACATCAAAAAGCGTACTGAAAATAACCTGTTCTTCAATGTCTCATGACGCTCAAATATTAGAAAGGGAAGATACAAAGAAAGGCTCTTTCACTAAAGTCCTCAAAGGATTTGGCGGCATGCTGTCGAAGACAAAAGATATGTTCTTTAACTTTGAGTTTTCGAGCCGAGAGATGAAAAAGAAATCCACTAAAGGAAGGAACTTCTTTGAGAGTCTCAATGAAGAAATCACAGGAAATGGTAAGTTCAATCATAAGGAGATATATATTGATCGTTTCCTTTCACGAAAATAGAAAACTATTTGAAGCAGAGCGAAGTGATGAAAAGAGTACTCGAGAGCATGCTTTCCAAGCAGAACAATCCAATCGAGGTATAAGAATCATAGTTTGTTACCTGAAGTCAATTACAAATTTGTTTTTAGAACGAGATCAAGCTGCAAATTATCCAAATTATCCAATATTTCTTTGATTTTAAGCACGATCAGTACCTCAAAAATTACAGGGACACGTTTTTGGAGATCGTCAAGACTAACAACATCTTCGAGAAGGTGAAACGCAAAGAAATAGCTGACGAGGCACTCGGGGATCTCATGCTGCAATTGATTGACAGCAACGCTGAGAAGTTTTTACCAAGTCTCATGCGTACTGGCACAGACGTCGACGATAACGATGAAGAGCTGAAAAGCACTCTGGATTTTGAAGATCCACTCGACCTGAACGACATACTCGGCTTCGAGGTTCTTCCAATGCTTTTCCAACTGTTTTGCCTCACAAATGAGAAGCGGTTGGAGGAGGGTCTGCTTGCGGTTATGCTCCAGATGTATTCTCAAAGACACGAGTTCCTCGATCTTACCAAGGAGCTTCTGCTCATCTTCGAAGACGAGCACATCAATCTGTATCGAAAGGCTCGCAAGAAAACTCAGATGTTCCAAAAGCTCGTCGAGGAGTCCGAAAATTGGCTAACATCAAAGCAGCTGGGTGTTGACGAGCTCATTGAATGCAAGAGGCTGCTGACTTACTTCTACAATCAGTTGTTCAAAAATAGTAAAAATGACGACCCCGAAAGTGATGTGGTCGATCCGAAAAAAGTTTACACAAAAGATATCGACCCAATCAGACAGCAGATTTATAGCCAGTTGAAGATTCACACCCACACTGTCTCTCTTCTTAGAGATAATTTCCATATGATTGTGGAGAAAAACCATCAGCAAGAGATCGTTGATCTCTTTAGAACCTGTTTCTCTTTGCTCACGGCCTTTGTAAAAGGAAACAAAACGAACCAACAGCTCCTCAGCAAATCCATCGTTGTTTTCAAGTACAACATGAGCTATCAGTTGGGTCAAGTAGAATTGATAAATGAGATCTTCAGAGATAATCACAGCTTATGCACGAACGTGGCAGAGTTTAACGTGATCCAAGACTTCGTGAAAGTGATCATGAACAACGGAAGAAAAGCCGACTACCTTGAGTTCTTCATGATTATCCAAAAAGCCGAGGACAACTGGATATACACAAATCAAAAGCTCGTCCTTGACACCCTCCTTGAACCAAAGTTGAAGAGCAGACTCTTATACATGTGCGATGTCCAAGGGACAAATCATTTAGAATTTGCGTAATATTTGAAGCCTTTTGCAGCGATTAATCGATTTATTTAGATTCGACGACAAGTATAAAGAGCTTCCAAATGACGAGCCATTCCTCTATCATCACAAGATTATTGACGTATGCTACTTTTTAGCCCGATTATCGAATCTAACGTTATACATAACAAAGATATTGTCGCTTGCGGGTTTCGGTAAGGAAGGAATGATTCAAAACGAAATCAGACTGAGAAAAACTATCGTTTTGCCTTATATCATCGAGCTCCTCAGCATGCCGTAATCAATCAGTTTATCGAGCCTTTGGTTTTAATCAATTACTTTTTCAAATCAGAGATGACTTCACTCGAGATGATGAATCGCTGGCTGATAAAATGGACCTGCCTTCCCAAGGCTATGAGCGGCTGAAGATTCCTCTGCACAAGTTCATCTACTATATTTACTTGGAGTCAGAAAAGATAAATCTTGAGCACAGCACCACTGAAGGTACATATCTCTTTAACTTGATTCGAATAATTGACTGATAATTCTCTCTTAGCAAATATGTTCCGTTACATACAACTGGAGACCAAGCGTCTAAAAACACTCAAGAGTTATAAGAACAGCTTTGTTGAATACTTGATCGACAACCTCTTCTACACGATCTATCTCTACCAAAAGAGTCTCCGCGCTTCAACAAATCTTGAGGATAGAAAAGAAAGTCATGAGAAAAAGAATTATAATACTATGGTTGAATTCATTACTGCGACTGTGGAATTCATCCAAAATTTCCATCCAAAGGTAAGATGATCCTTTCTGCTCTCTTTATAATTGTTTCGCTCTCAGAATATCTCAGCCGAAGGAGTGAAAAACGTGAAAAACCTTGCTAATAGCTTGGAATACAAGCAGTATAACTTGGATGTAAACTTTTTCTGGGCTTGGCTTGACTCTAACAATAATGCAAAGGAACTCTTTTCCTACTTGAAACACGAATCAGTCGAACTAAAGCACCAAGAAATAGAACTCGAGGTCAGCACGAGTGATCAGAACATTTACAAGAAGATATGGGTGCAATTTCAGGAGAAATTCCATGAATCTGAAACCATTAAACAAGTAATAATTGGCTTGACTATGATTATCATTATCTTACTGTAACATTTCTGCAGGAAATCCAAAAAGAAAAGAAGATTTTGGCTCTCGCTTTGAACAAAGTTGACGCACTGTTTGGAAAAGTCAAATCGATTCGCGACATCGTTAACAATGAAGAAATCATCAAGAAGCTGATAAACTACGTACTCTTCGAAACTCAATCAAAGTATTACAGCAAAGCAACAGCTACAATCTTGGAGGTCCTTGGGTAATTTTATTACCATGATATATTGAACTTAATCTCTTAATTTTCCAAAAAAAATAGACACATGATCAATATGGAGGTCAAAGACGAAAATATCGAGGCGGACCAACTGAAAGAGCAAGTGCAAAATTTCCTCAACAAAAACAACGCAACCTTTATGTTCCTCTACCGACTGAGCGACCCGCAGTTCAGTTTCTCTGATAAGCTCTTCGGATACTTTATTGATTTCGCAATCAACTTGCTCGACGGCGGAAACAACGAAGTCCAGAAGAACGTTTATAAATACTTTGCAAATTTCCCTAATTCGGAAGTTTTCTTCTTCAAGGTAGATTGTGTATTGCTTTGACCCACCAACTAATAATTTTCCAAACTAGATCCATGAACGTATCAACTCGGACATCTTCTCATTGAAAAGTTTGGTGGAAGATCCTGAAATGGAGCTCATTGGTTTCGAAATCGACGAAATGGCTCGTATTCTGAGACTCTTGCAGCTATTTGCTGAAGGCCACTATAACGAACTCCAGAACTACGTCAGACAGCAGCATAACAACTACCACAGTTACGATATCCTCAGCGATATCATCAACTTGCTCAGCATTTACATGCAAACTAAGGACTCTCGTTTCTTTGAGAGCATGATGCAGTGCTTCGACACAATAACAGAGTATATTCAAGGACCTTGCTACGAGAACCAGGTCTCAATCATTCAAGGCAGTTTCTTAGATATCGCTTCAAGTTTGTTTTCGGTAATATCTAAAATTGCTTTCTCAAAATTTAATTTTGAATGTGTCTTTAGCAAGACGATGTGTTGGAGCAAGAGAGAGCAAAATTAAAGAAGGAGGACGCGAATTCCAAGCAAGACGAGCGAAAGTTAAAACCTTGGCAGCTGGCGAGACTAAAATACAAATGCTCGATTACTTTAATCAGTTTGCTTGAATCTCGCAAAAATGATGACGTAGTGTACAGAATGCTTAAATCGATGCAAGTCGACATTGTGAAGCGAAACTTGACGGACATCTACTACTCTTTCAAGGAAATTTACAACGAAAATTACAATGATGACGTGTTCTTGCATGTAATTACTAATAAACCCTTTTTCTTAATAACTAATCTTCTGGGATTAGTTCAACTATGAGCCTCAGCCTGGTGATAAGAAGCTCACAGAAGCCTACTGCTCGACAATCATTGAAACAGGCTTCAATCTATTCATCTTACTGAGCAATTTCCTCGAGTGCAAGCTCACTAGTAGCGAAGATGATGAAGGTAAAATTATATTTCGTGTAGGAGTGGTCATCGTTAATACCTGTAACTAGAAATCCAAGAGAATTTGAAAGATCTGAAGGATACAAACATTATCACTAATAACGTTGTTGGAAAGCTTGCTAAGTTTGGACTGTCCTTCGTAAAGACTACGTTGCAGACTGCAGGAGGTAAATGCTTCGACTAATTTATGTTTTTTCATTTTTATCGCGTTTTTAGATATTGCAAAGAAAGGAAAGAGTTTGGTTGACAAAGGGCTCCTGAACCGAGGAGGGCGTCAAGAAGAGCTGTCTCATGAGAACGCTATTATCGCTGAACTTCAAGAGAGAAGACTAAGAGTCTGGAAAGACGCCTTCGGGTTCTTTAGAAAGAATATTGCTCACATAGAAGTCCTTAGAGAAGACGGAAATCTGGAGAAAACTTACTTCTATATTCCTCCCTTCTGCCATGCGGTTACAAAGGTGAGATTATCAACGATTTTCGAAGGCTGACTAAATAATTCAATACTACCAGGACACTAAAACCTTATTCAATAACAACGTGAACAGAATCAGTGTCAAATCAAAGGTGCATGACTTACAAAGCAAGGCCGACGATCTCATCGAGACAATTAAGCAAGAATACAACCTTAATAGACTATTCAATCGAATTAAGCTCATTTCGATCATCGCGTCCCAAATCCTGCTCTGGAGAGATATCGCCTTCCTCATTGTAAGCACTCCTTTACAAAGTTTATTTAATAACAAACACCCCTCACTTCTAGGCGATTGTCATCAATCTAATTGTCCTTTTCTCTTATGAAAGAGTTGAAGTGAATGGCGAGAGCGAGATTCAAAGATGTAAATCTGCAAATTTTCTTGACGCTAATCATTTTTTTTTCCTTTGTAGCTAACGAGAGTGTAATCAACGCATTGGGAATCGTCCTTATTGTCTTAACAATGATCATCGTCGCATCGTTTATTCTCAAAACAGCACCAATTATTATTAAGAAAGCCTGGAAAGGAGTTACTAAAGACAAGCTAAATCTGTTGAAATACGTTCTCCGTATCATCAACACCGTCTTCCTCGTCGTTTCCGACTTCTACGTCGTTTATTATTTGGTTTATGGTGCAACTGCGATCATTGGCCTGGCCGTGTCTCCTTTCTTCTTTGCCTTCCATCTCTTCGACGTCCTCGTCAGGTACTTAGACAACATTACTCAGATCTCATAACTAATATCGTTTTCAGATTCCCAACCCTGCTGAACGTCGTTAAGTCCGTCTGGATCCCACGAAAATCGATTCTCTTGACACTCATGTTGTTCATTATGTTGCAATACGCATTCATGTTGTTCGCATACTACTGGTTGGCTGATGATTTCTATAACGACTTATGCTCGTCAACTTGGATTTGTATGCTGACCTTCATTGATAAAAGTTTCAAAGCTGACGGGTCCATCGGAGGATACATCACACCTTACCGTAACGCTCTCATAACTTATTCTTTTATTTACTTAACTAAATTACAGAAAATGAGGTGAACCTGTTGAGGTTTTTCTACGATAACATTTACAACTTCGCGCTCATGATTATTCTGCTCAACATCGTCGTAGGTAATCACTTGGCTGTCTTGAGTCATTGCTTATAACATTTTTTTCATTCTGTTAGGTATCATTATTGACACATTCGGACAGCTGAGAGACGAAGAAAAAGAATTCAACAGAGATATCACCAACATTTGCTTCATTTGCGGGCATGATAGAGAAACCATCGATAAAGCCTCTGGTGTTGAAACTGGATTCCAAAGCCATATTAAGAACGAGCATTACCTTTGGCACTATCTTTTCTACATCGCGTATCTCAAAGGAAAGGACAAGACTGAATTCACTGGTATTGAGAGCTACGTGTACGAAAAGATTGAAAAGCGTGATACCTCTTGGTTCCCAACACACAGGTATCTACTGATATATTTTTGTTCTCGAAACTAATACTTGTTTGCTTATTAGAGCTTTAATTCTGAAAGGACAAACCGAAGAAGAGGAATCGACATACTTGCTAGACGCGTTCAAGAAACTCGAAGATGAGGTAAATAAATGAAATTTTGATGGCTTATATATTAACTTTTTTCATTTATCACCAATAGCAATCCGAGTTGATCAAGTATTCTCAGAGCGCAATTAAAGGAATGGTTTCTAGCCTCGGTAATCTTGAATCGTCTCTGAAAAAGCATGTTGCTGGCAAACGCGTGAAATCACTTCTCAAGAAGGCAACAAATGTTTCAAAAACATCAGAGCCTGTGTCTGATCCGAATGTTTAAGTTTGTTGCAGGGTAATATTATGAATATTTTGTACCGACGCAGTTATATTAGATTCAACATCTTCATATAATTTCTTGTTTTGAAAGATTCCATTAGAGATTCTTGCAGTTACATTTGAAATTATTCTAATAATTCTGAAAGAAGACGTATTCAACTTCGGGTGTGAGCCTTAAGCATAATAAGGGGGAGTAAATTCTTCCTCCAAATTTTGTTACTTAGCCAGTACAAATGTGATTTTGAAATGGCCTAAGCACTGCCAAGAGTCCTCTAAAAAAAAGAAATTGCAATGTTGCCTTCAATTCTTTATTTGAGAGGAAAACAAAGATTTGATTTGGATACTATCTATTTTCATAAAGATGAATTTTCTAATGACTTTCTTGTTAGTTATCGTGAGTCTTCATTCGTTCTTGACATGAAACAGACAAACCTAGTACCTTCTAATTCTTTTCACCAGCAATCTTTTGATGTCATTGTTAATTATTGCCAAGAATGTTTTGAAATAAATTAAAAAAAAAACATAAAACTGTCAAATACATTCAAAGAATTTACAAAGTCACAACGTTCATTCCAAAAAAACAAAAAAAAGAAATAGCGAACTTTAGTTTTCTATTGTGACATTAATTTCCATTCTCCATCTCAAGAGGCTCGACCAACTTAGAGAAGAGCGTATACACATCATGCGTGCTATTGAGGTAATAGTTTGCATGGGAAGGCTTTTTCCCAACACAAACAGTATAGACATCAGCATTCTACGGCGAAGTATTAGTCTATCATAAGAGCACAATGAATTTTTACTTCTGTAAGCAGGCCTTCTTGGGCAAGGTTTGCTACGTTCTTCAGCTTTGGATACATTTCTTCATCAATCGAGTCAGCTCCTATACAAAGAACGAAATCTATCGGCCCTTTGAAGTGACTCACTCGTGAGAGAATCATTTCGACTGCTGTTCCCTAATGTAAACAATTGTATAAGTCAAAGGAAATAATAAAACTTTGCTTACCTTGTTGATTCCTGTTGGCTTGACTTCAATCCATGTGTTTCCGCTTAGAATTTCGACATAGTCAAGAAACTCAAGAACTTCTTTCAGATGCAGCTTCAGCTCTTCCACTTGAATTTCTCCAATGTTCGTACCCACATTAATACAACTCCAGTATATCGCACTCTCTTTTTTCTCTATCCGCACTCCTTCTGTCCTTGCCGCGTAGTTTTGCATAATCTTATGAACAATCGTCTTGAATGACCAATCCACGGCGAACAGCTGATGCCATGTGCTCTCCTTTCGGACTTTATACAAAAATCCGTTTTCTGCAAAGACTGAAATATTCGGAAGGACCTCATACAAATAATTCATAAACTCGGCTCTCTTGCTTGAGATCACATTCAACTGTCCATCCAACTTCTTGGAAAACTTTTTCAATACCTCTAAATGATCTTTGGATATATTACGCACATATTGGCTCTCATACCTTGGATCTAAAGTACGTTCGTAAGCCTCAATGTCCATTAATACGTTCTCGTGGTTTAAAATCACTACTCTATTTTTCGCTCTCGCAAATGACTTCTTAATGTGCTCGAAATTCAGCGGCTTGAATTTCTCAGGGGCAGCTATTAGCTTGATCCCTTGTATCTCTTTAAAACTTAGAAGGCACAACGAAGACTTAATCGTTAGGAAATTCGCTAAATCTTTGGTGACGTGCTCGAACCTCCGCCAAGCGCTGTGATTCTCAACGATTTTCTTATCGATCTTCAGCACGAACTCTTGATCTTCGCAAGGAGTCTTCAGTATTTCTGAAATCGCAGTTATAACCCGCTTTGCGTTGCTTGGATTAGCTCGACGCACGATATTTAGATTTTTCTGGCCGAAAGTCCATTCGCTGCGAACAACCGCAGCAGGGCCTTTCTCCCTAAGAATGACATACTCAAGTACTTTGAGATCTGAGGTCAGGGACACAGAAAAGGAAAAAAATATCGAGGCTAGCGACATCAGCGCATAGCATTCGTGTGGTGTCCAGTTTTCAATGATATCCACCTGAGAGGCGCTACCAAGAGCAGCCAAGTCTGTGTTTATCTTCCCGATCTTTTCTTTGATGGCAGCTTTGTACTCTGAGTAATACGGCAGCTCATCACTGAATAACCTCCCATGCACTTGCAGGAACACCATGGTGAACTTCTTATCGAGATTCGTTGTAAAATACGTCTGCAATGCGGATAAAAACTCCATTAGTCCTTCATATCGATGAAACTGAGTCACAGTCAGCATCAAGTTCGACTCTGGATATTTTTGCCTATACGTTTGACAAGCCTGCGCAAATTGAGGTTTTTCTGCTAGCTCGGCCACCAGTTTAGCTTCAATCGCGTGCTTAGCTACACCGACAAAGATCCGTCTGCCGTAGTAACTCACATACAGATACCCTCCATGAAGTGCATTGTACCTCAGGTTAAAAAGCTTTGCGCAGATGCTGAAAAATGACTTGACATACTCACCTGTGCTGAAGCAGATGAGATCGCAGCATAGCAGTGAGCAAAGAAATTCCTCTTTATGATCGATCATCATGAAAAACTCTATCGTTGGGAAGGAAGCTTCGAACATGAACCCAATCACCTGCTTTGGGTTCTTTAAAGAGATGTACTGCGGAGTTAGGAGCAGGTAGTAGTCGTTGACGATGATAACCGTCTGCGTGTCGATATTTTCCAGCAATTTCTCTGCAAAGAGTTGGTTCACCTTCCTGTACGTCTCAATGTAGGCGTCTTGGTCTATATTAGCATTTGGTTCCAGGATATTGTAAAAAATATGAAACAGGAATTTTTTGCAATATTCCTCAGTGTAAATATGCCGTATCTTCAAGTCGATGAATATTGGAATCGCATTATGCTCCGTCTTGAGTATCTGAGTTAATTCCTCTCGGTACTCTTCTTCAACCTCCACCACTGGCCATCCAACCCATATAATATTCTTCAGTTTTTCAACCCCAAGCCTCCAAACAGCGGACATATATGGGTTCGTATCCAAAGTAATTTCCCATCGTTTTCGTTTTTCGGTTTCCCCTTTATTAAACGTTATTTTGAATGGCAGTCGATAAGTCGCCATAAGCACCTTGTAATGTGACGGACTCAATTGTAGGAGGTTATAATCAAGGTTATTACTGAACGCCTCATGTTCATCGAAACACTTAATCGTTGAAGGGCCTCGAAACTTTGATAATTTTCTCTCCAATGTGCTTTTTTCGTGGATTTTTGAGAATACTTCATCATTATTTTCCAGATTTTTCAGTGAATTACTTTTCCCTCCACCAAGACCTTTTGAATCTGTGCTATTTGTTCTAGAATGTTTTCCAAGTTTTTTCCGAGGATCTACTTCTTGGTCTTCTTTGAATACAGGCTTTCGGGCGTTTGAATTGCCTTCGTAAATGTCCTCTGCTTTCGAGATCGATCGGGTCTTCCCAATCCCGTTGCTTTTAACATGGAATCTGCTGGTTCGGATATCTTGATCTATTGAGTCAACTTTATTCAATGACTGCTGATAACTGAAAATGTTCTCGTTCTGATGCTCGCTCGGTTCTAATTTCGCCCCTCTTCCAACGAAATCGCCACGAGATTGAATGTGAGGAGGGCTCTCGAAATCGGATCTTTTATCGCCACTTGTGAATGAATCGTCAGACTTGATAAAGTGAAGCTTATAACAAAAAGGTCGATAAAAAAAAAAAATCACCATTGAGATTTCTTGCGCAATTCTAAAGGGATTAAAGTCATCATCGCTCTTGCGAACTTTCTTCTTTGCTCCTTTCACATCTAAGTGATAGCATTTTAGTTGGGCGCCTAAAAATAAGGAGTATGTACCATCAGGAAGCATATCATTTGAGAGAAACTTTTGCAAAATAGTTTCAGTAACTGAGCATATCCCTTCACTGCTTTCTACTATGACTCGATAATAATTTGCTCGGTATGATTTGTTTTCGTTGTTTGGGGTCGATTCCCATCTTCGTAGAATACCATCAGTAAACACGACGCATTTAAATTCAATTTTTGTGCCTATTTTGTTGTGATCTACTTATCTTTGTTATAAATTGTGTGTACCTTTCTTAACTTTGATCGGGGCTTCGCTTACCCAAAATGGATAATCTTGTGGACTTGTTTTCAATGGATACGCGTACTTAGGGTCCCAAGATCCAAGCGCAGGTATGTTACCCAGTAGTCGTACTTGTTCTGAGAGTTGCGTGAAGAATTTTATCTTGAAACTGATTTCACAGAGCTCGGTCATTATGGTGATTCCGCACTTAGTTCCTGTTGGACTTTATTTTATTTTATTAGATACAAATCAAAATTTTCCACATTAGTGGATCTACTGTGTTAAAGATCCTAAAACCCGATAATTTTCGAATCGAACACTGGCGGAAATATGCTTAAGTTCCTCTGTATCAAAAATTGTTTTTGAGAATTGCTTTGCATGACAGTTACTTAAGTTTCAACAGAGCAGTGATCATTATATAGAGTGCTTCCTACGGAATAACTAAGGAAATCGATCAGCTAGCTAGCTATTAAATAATTAAATATCTTTAGATTTTTTGGGACCAGAATCGCTGTCTTTCTTTGAGTCAACACCAGAATCGTCTTTGGTCGTTGTGGGTCTATGTTAATATGGTTAGGAAAAGTAAGAGGAGGATCCTGATTACTTCTTCACACCGATTCTGACACCGGTTTCTTTGACGTAAGACGTGTTTATTGGAATTATGAAATCAACGGTTTTATTGTCTAGAAGTAGATAAAATATTGTTTTGATCATAGAAATAGGTGGTTTGAGATACTTTCTGCTCTTTTACGTTTCGCTTCAGATTCTTTTTCCTTCAATGATCCTAGCTGATCCTGGTCAAGCTTCAGAGATCCATCTCGAATACTTTGTCCCAGTTTTTATATTAGAAAAAAATACTTTCAAAAGCCAATATTTACATAATCAATGAACCATCTTTGTGCATATACCACGGATGCTGACCGGCCAGGCTGACATTACCATGGAGTTTTGTCCATTTATCGCCCTAAAAATATCATGCTCTCAATGTCTTGAGTGCATAAGTGCTTTACCTCGTCCGAAAGGAGATCCACTCGATTAAAGGCTGATACGTTCTTCACCTTATACCCTTCAACGTTTTCGATCTACACAAGTTTATATTTTCTTGGGGGAAAAATAGTGCTTCTTACTGCAACACCGAATTTTTCAGAGGCGATCTTCCCAATATCAAGTAATTTGCAGTTCTCTCTATCGATTAAAATCTCAACTGGCGGAGACAGCTCGAAATCAATTGGATTCCAAAACTTTAGATGAGTCATCAGCTGCGTAGGTTTAATCTCTTGCTTCTTTTCGCATCTCTCGATGATAATCACTTTTCGGTCGTATAGTGAATATTCTTTCATCCTTTTCTCGTCATGTAAGATCTAAACAGTCGGTATATAGCTCATATAAACTTCGATCAGTGGCTTACCTGACCCATCGTATCTGCGTTTCTTTCTCGAAGTCTCATTTCATCAACGGAGATAGCAAATCCTCTTGCTTTCTCTTGCATCTCATTGGCTAACCGTACCTTTACTTCATGAACGGTTTCCATGTTTTGAACAGTTAACTCGAAAAGGTCTTCAAAAAAGAAGATTAGCCCGTCATGAGCCTCAGGGGAAAGGCATCCAAAAGCGAAGGCTATCTTATACTCGCCTACAAACTCGTAAGAGCAGGGTAAAACCATAACTACATACCAGATTTGGTCGGAGTGCCCAACTCTAAAAACACGTTTCCGAGATTAGTTATGCTGACATCGAGCAGCTTGGCTTCATGGTCTCGAAGTTCGTTTCCAAACTTCCCTCCTTTCTTCATAATGAACTCGTTTGCAGGTAAATCCAACTATCGCAAGTTTGATATTATAGTAACTGAAAACTTATCCATGGTAGCTTACGAGATCTGAAATTTTCATCTTCAAGTCGTAGACAGTCTGACGATCATCAGCCAGGACGGAAAGCGAGTATTCAGGAGGAACATTTTCGATGTTGGCACGTGGGTCATTGAATTTGACGTTCACACGATGTTTGTCAAGTTCAAATTCCTAATATAACGAATATGTAGTTGTTATAATAATAAACAAAGGCATAAATATACGTTGTCCCATTTTGTTTTGGTGACTTCCTTTATTGGTACGTCACTTTCTTCAACATAAATATTTATTCCTAGATAATTTAACGTAACATCTCGGAACGCTCTTCGTAAAATACCATTGAAAATTCGATGATAGCTGAAGGTTTTATCAATATTTCCTGGAAGCTTGTTTAAGATGTCTGAATATTTTGAAGCCATGTAAGCGTTTCTTTTCATAACCCTGCCACCAATTAAGTCCCTACATTATTCTTAGCATGCGAAATTTACAGTTGTTTTTCTATCGGTATCTTCGTGATCGACTCTATAGCGACCATCAGTTCCTTTAGAGTCGCGCTATCATCAATATAGATTCTAAAAAAAAATGTAACATTTTTATCCCCATCGAACGAATGTAAGAGATTACTTTTTGGGTTGTAGGGCTTTCTCGCTCATATCGGTAATTCCTGGACGCCACGTATTTATCTTTACCGTGATCTTCTTCGGATCATAGTCATAAAACTGCTCATCAGACGTTTTAGTCTCAACAACGAAAGCTCGCTGATCTCTAATTTTCAGATTATAAAGTGACTTTTCGAGAAAAATATGTTGTCAACGACCAATCTCATAAAACTCTATTACCTGATCTTCTCTTCCTGTGTAAGTATCCAGCATTGTCCCTTCAAAGGACGAGTAGAGCCTCAATCTCCAATTTTCTGGCGCTTCTACAATCCCTAACTCAGTTCGAGCCTATTGTTGCCTTCAGAATGATAGCGATGCAAAACAAATTAACCTTTTCAGTGAAGGCCCGAAATGTTTCGTCCCGATTGATTACAATTTTCTTGTCTAGGTCTCCATAGTACACACGAATTGTAAGCTCCTTCTCTTTCATCTCCTTCTCAATCTTTTCTTGCTGTAATTATCATTCGTAGTGAGTTATTGACAAGTTGAGTTTGGAACATACTTCTTCCCTAATTCGATCAGCTTCCAATTCAAGATCGAGGGCCTTCTGAAGTTTTTCAGGAAGTTCGATGATTTCATCTCTCTTCTCATCAGGCTCAATCATCCTAAACAGAAAGTCATCAGAGGAAGTGACAATCAATTCCAAGTACCTATAAAACAGCATGTAGCCTGAGGACCCAGAGTCATCTAATTTAATCATTATATTCAGCATACTGCGTAATAATCGAAACAGTTACATCTAGGTTTCTCATCGCCAAAAGCTTTAGAGACCTCTGCAGCAGATATCCTTTCCACGGTTGAGTCATTGAAGTTATACCATTGCTCATCCTCAAACGATTTTATATATGTATAGTAATGGCCACCCACAGCCGTTCCACTGTGTATCATCACAGCATACAAATCATACACATATTTCCCTTGGTCAAACAAATTTTTGAATTTCTCGAACAAATCATCAGCAGGCTCCGCTTTCTACACATTTCTCAGCACAACGAAAACCATGAATGTCATTTACCTCTTCCTCGGTCTCTTGCTTTGCTGTTTTTCTCTCAGGAATATTTTCTAACAGTGGTTGTGAGCTGTTTTCCTTTTTCGGTTCCTCAGTTTTATTGGTTTGTGTGCTATCCACAGGTTTGGCATCACCAGTTGTTGTTTCGTCTTGTTATTACATATGCAATGAGCTTGGGAAATTCGAAAAGTTCCTTACTTTTTTGAGGAGTTTGTGTCTTCGCAACCTTTTCGTCGAAAAGCTTTTTCGAGTTTCTCAAGTCGGCCAAAATATCAATCTTTCTTGCCTGTTCTTCCGATTTGCTGAGGTTATCATCTACTGCTCGATTCTTATTAATATCTGCTTTAGTGACGTTGTCGTCTGCTGCCCGATAGTTATTGATATCAAATCTGTCTATGTGGTCCAATTCGGTTTTCCTTTTCTTGTTGGCAATATCCTCGAAATCCTCATAGGTTTTTCCTATATTCTCCTTTCGGTAGCGCTTCTCTGCCAATTCCATGAGCTTTAGCCTCTCCTCACGATATCTAGCATATTCATTTTCGTCGACTTTCACGCCTTGATTTTCTGGATTAAGCGCATTTTCTTTCACAATCTCATCGTAGGGTTTGAGAAACCGATTTAGGTTCAGCAGCTTTGGAAACGTGACTTTATGGTTGAGTTTTCGACGGCTGAACGTATTGAAATCCAACTCAAAGCGATTTAAATGCAGAATGAGGACTTTCGGAAACGTAAGGAATCGAACGCCTTTCTCAGCGTCAACCTATCAAGAGAACAGATTACATCACTTATCTATAAAATGGTGATTCCCAACCTTTTCTTTGCACTTATCACAGTTATATTTATTATCTCCCTCAAGCATAAACGGCTTAAGATAATTCTCCAGGCCTTTTTCTACTGTTGGATTGTACACCTAAAACGTTTCAGTTCAAGAAACATTACAACCAGGAATTATTTATTCGCTACCTTTTCAATCTCGTCTTTCACGACCAATGAGAGATAAATATATTTATCAGGCGTGATCGACTCATAACCGCACTTCTTGCATCTGACATATCCTTCCGATGTCCCTAAAGACAGTAGTAAGTGAGAACTGGATGACAGAGACAAAAAAAAGAACCATTAAACAAGTCACTGATCAAATTTTCTTGTTTTGTTCCGAAAAACATTTCTCCAATGATATCCAAAAGCACAGTCAAAAATTCCTACACAATACTGATCACATCATAGCGTCACACATATTTGTCTACCTGAGCATCGTGTTGCTTGAACGCCTCTTGAGGGTCCCATTGGAAAGATGTTATCAGCGGCTTCGTGTTTATGAATTTTCTGTTTTTGAACAGCTGCAACTTGCCAAACAGAAGTTGCAGCTGTAAAGGGATACACTCTTCGGGTTTCCCCTCTGCGCTTGGATTTCTGATAGCAATTAGCAAATGACTCGATGCAGTATATATTACTCCCATTGAAAGATCCCATTCCGGAATTCTGGTGTCATAAAAAGCGCTTGGAGAATGCTGTTCATATAGCACGTGGCTCCTTGATTAGATAATCCAAGGTATTTTGGTTTAGTGGCTGCTGTCGACATTATCGGTATTCAGTTTATTGCTTTTTCCGAGCAAAATTTTATATTTTGTAAATTGCGAAAGATACTAATGAATCGACCTCAGAACTACCCCAAGGAAATTATGCTGTGAATCGAACCGTCGACTATTATAAATTTGTCTTAGAAAATCCAACTTGACCTAGAGTACGTATTTTTTAAACCTTTTGTTTATGACTGAGAAGAAATATTGTTTTGTGTTCAGTGTTGTTATGTGAAAGCACGTAGTGTTATCATCTCAAGGTAATTCTCTCTGAGAATCTTAAAATCTAATATTTTAATTTATTGGAATTACCGGAGCACTAAATGAGACTTGAAGAATCTTTATTGCACTACATTAGCAATGTGCCTAAGTTCGAGGGATTGGGAGCCACCTACACTGGCAAAGACGTTTATGAGCATTTCAGAACGCAAGCCGAGTACAGAGAGATAGACATTTTCACCAAGCCAAGATTCTCGAAGAAATTCCAGTATTATTTGGACAGTCAATCACGAATTGACTTCCTTGAAGCCAGAGCCGCAGAGATCACTCGTTTAACACAAAAGTTGTTTGAAAAGAGATTCTCTGCTTAAGAGATCTCCTGCATTTTATAGCAAGGATGCACAGAATCACTCTTTGTAAAAGATTTATGTTCTACTGTCACAAGCTTCATAAGAGTATCCTCTGTTTTATGGAATGACATTGACAGCTTCCTGGCTATAGACTTTAATAAAGAATGAAACCGTATTATCGAACAAAATGTGAATCATCTAGGAGTTGAGCTTTTGCTAAGTCTTATGGTAATTATTTGATTCCGTAGCAGAACTGGAAAAGTCGTGGGATCAATTTTTAATGGCTTTGGGAAAGTTTTTTAGAAATCTTTCGAAAACGAAAAGTTGCTGAACATATTCAGAGCATTTTCGGTTGGAATTTTCTTTGCTCTAACCCAATAAAGCCTTCAACATTAATAGTCATCACATTCAATGCTAACCTATCGACAATAAGATTCTGCAAATTTTATAGCAACTAGCTTTTCCCTCTTAACAATTTTTTTTGTGCCATTCTTGTTAACTGATGGATATAAAATTGATGTTTATCATGGAACAATGAAAACGATTTATTCAGGGATTATTATTTTGAAAAGTGTAAAAAATGTGAACTAGGCAATTAATATGAGAATCTGAAATAAGTAGTTATATTTTGTATAGAAATTTGTAGTTTTCAAGCAATCTCATTGAGACTCAGATCAGAATGCTTGATTCATCATCATCAAGCCAGCGTATCTTCTTCCCGTCTTGCCACTCTCCCTTCCTCTCGCTACCATTCTGATTTGTATAAAAGCCTACTCCAGATTGTATCCCGTTTTTCCATTGGCCTTTGTACTTTCTTCCGTCTGGCCATGTAAATACTCCATAGCCATGTTTTTTGTCATCGAAGTATTCACCTTCATATTTCCGCCCATCAGGCCAAGTGAATACTCCTTTCCCATGCATTTTATTCATTTTCCATTGGCCTTCATAGACCCTGCCGTCCGCCCAGACGTACTTTCCGACTCCATCTATCAAATTCAGATGAAAATCACCTTCGTAACTGGATCCATCAGCCCATTCAAATTTCCCTTTTCCTTCCTTCTCGCCTTTAACGTAATTTCCTTCGAATCTGCCACCTCCTGGCCAAGTCTCAACACCCCATCCATGCTGCTTGTCGTTCTCCCAATATCCTTCAAATACGGTCTTGTCATAATGTATGTATTTGCCAAATCCGTTGGCTTTGTCTTGGTGCCAGTTCCCTTCAAATACATCTCCATCGGCATGGATCAGCCTTCCTTTCCCTTGAGCAACGCCATTGTGCCAATATCCTTCATAGATCGAGCCATCCGGCCAGATCTGCTTTCCTTGTCCATGCTTGAAGCCATTGTTCCACTGTCCAATATAAATGATACCATTATCGAATTGTACAGCTGGGAGTCTTGGTGTCTGGACGCTCATCTCATCCTTATCGTCGTACATGAAAGGCGGTAAAGAAGCAACAACGCTTTTTACTATAGGATTTGTGATTTCAGGAGCGTGCAGCACATAGGTGCAGCTATCTTCCTTCGGGCCGTGCAATTGAGCGAACTCAACGGTTGGTTCAGCTAAATCACTGCGACTGTTTGAATTTGTGGATAGCATTTCTTTGTATTCCTTGCGAGCCTTAAGTCCGCGGAAATGAGATTGAATAACGGTTGCAGAGTGTATCGCTTCAGTCGTTTCCTGCTCTCGATGAGATTTCTCGGTGAGAATCTGGTTTTGCTCTCCTTTCTCTATTGTACAAGTACAAGTACCACACATGTTTCCCATGGTTATATATTAACGGTACAATCTTGCTCTGAGTTTTCAGGAATTGAATTAATATTGATAATTTTCGCGATATTGCTGTTAGATTGATTAAATACTGCTATTTACAGGTAGATTATATGCATACAGAAAGAACTTCTGCTCCAGATGCAAAGTAAGCAATGAATGAGAAAACAGTGAAAGTCCCTACTTTCCTGCATTAGAATTCCATTTTCAGCTGAATTCGAGTTCTCATTCCAAATAGAATATACGTATAAATAGGTATTATAAGAATTAGCGATATGGAATTTCAAAAAAACTCAAGTTGAAGAGCTGAAAGCTTGGAAAAGTATACTATTAGCGCGAAGTTTGAAAACTTTTTTTTATGGTTTGCGACAACAACTATTATCTAAAACTCCACCCTTGCTAGTTAATAAATTAATTAATTTCATTAGAGATTTTTGAATCACACTTAACAAGAACAGGCCAAACCACGAAGTCATATTAAATGTTGACTTCAAAGGCATACACTCATAGTGACGCAAAATATGAACCCATCAAAGCCGTCGAAGAGGAATTCTTTAAAAAACTGGGATTCAGAATCCCTGAGGACCTAATGATAGTCGATGTCCCCATCATCTTCCGCGGCAGCTGGCAATTCATCCATACTCTCCACATTCCCAACCCAGACGCTGAAGATTTGATTATGATCCACGGGATGGGAGCTACAGGCCTCTGCTTCTTCAATCTTTTCCATGAACTGTCGAAGAAATATAATATCTGGAGTCTCGACCTTCTTGGACAAGGAGCATCTACCCGTCCAAATTTCATCGCGTCGTCAGACCCTGAAGAAGCGATTAATTTCTTCATAGATTCCATAGAGAGATGGAGAAAAGAACTCGGTATTGAAAAAGCGACATTCTTAGGACATTCTTTTGGCGGTTATCTCGCCGGACTATACACTATTAAATACCCTCAGCACGTCAATAGAGTGATCATGATTAGCCCTGCTGGGTTTTCGAAATCTCCGACGCTCAGAGAACGAGTGAGCATAGAAAGGAAAATTGGATTTGGCTACGGAATTCTTGAAAAAATTTCATTTCTACTGTTCAAAAGCCACATGACGCTACCAGATCTCTTTCAAAAGTACCCTACCGTAGTCGGCCAAGCTATTCAATATTATCTCCAAACAAAATTAAAGTTTGAAGACACTGAACTCTTTAATCTATTTCTGAAGTACTGCTACGCTTACTACGCGCTTCCTACGGGTAGTCAGACCGCGCTTCCAAACATCCTGAGCAGCCACCTCGGCGATGCTTACTTGCCAATTGAAGAAATCCTCGAGAAGAAGAAGCTGGAAATTCCTTTTGATTTCTATTACGGTGAGCGAGATCCGTTGAATTATAAGGGCGTCGAAAGGCTTGTCGAGAAAGAGAGATTGAAGGCTGCGTTATTCTTTATTGAAGATGCTGGGCATCAGATAATTTTTGAAAATCCGAAGGCTATCTGTAAGATGATGATCGCAAGACTAGAAGGAGCGTATAAAGACAGTTATGGGGTTGTGAGAGAAAAAAGATCAAAGATCTTCGCGCCTGAGCGAGAAAATTTCACCCATTGGTTTAAAACGTTAACGTGGCCTCGGCCGTCTCTGTAAAAGAGGTCAGATTCAATCTGAAAAAGAGGTGGAATAGACTCTTTTGTGTGTAGCTTTAGCAATTCACGTTCATTTGGGCTGTTGGTGAGGTTTATCAATGTCAATGTTATATCGTTATTTAAATTGTCAAAAACAGCTTACGATGGTTTTTGAATAATGAAATCTAATGATGGAATAATGTTTTAATGGCATTTCCAATGGGCAGTTTATTTCCCGTTGATAAATGCTTTAGCTAAGGTTGCTTGAGTTGTTATAGTTGATATTGAATATGATTAAGAAAGATTGACTACAATTGTTATAATTGATAATGAAGGAATAGAGTTTCTAGTCTAACATCAGTCCTACTGCTATTGCGATGAGAAAAGAATCCAGAGAAACGGATTGAATGGATATTATCTTGGATAAACATTGCTGCTGTGCAAAAGGATAATCGGATCATAATATTTGTTTTTTGTTAATTTCAATGATTAGTCGGCCGATTATGAACTCAATCCGCTTGTGTGCTACCTGTAAAGCCACAAAAAAACAAAAACAAAAAAGAATCAACATTACAAAGAAGTTAACATGGAAAGGCATACTGTAAGGTCTCTCTGTCTATTTTCAGATGCAAGTAAGTCCAGAATTTTCGAAGCAAGGCCTGATTTAGAGAGAACATCAGAATTTAAGGTATTTCAGTAGCATAGTCTTTCAAATTATAAAATTATCTTGTTGGTACTTTGCCACCTACTTTGATGTTCAATGTTTAACATTCGTCTTTTGTTCAATCATTTCAACTTGAAGGAACCTGGTCTTTTGACTAAACCGGAGTATACCTTCTTTGCTTTTGAGGTATGCAAACCCAGAATAGGTCTCTCGTTTGGCTACTTTTGCTGATAGAAGCTTAGCGAGCATCAACACGATGAAATCTAGAAGAACCATTGTACATTTCGAGAACAATCACTATTTTCTTCACATTGACAACTTCCATAGAGAATACGTCGAGTCTCAAAGTTATGCCGAAGCGAAATTATTATGTATGTATTCGACGCTAAATAGAATTGTTCAAAAAAATCGAATTTATTCAATTTACTAAAAATAATTTAGACAGGAACGATTGAAAAGAAGACGATTCGAGAAAAAATACTGACTGATTGACAAATTATGATGGAAGTTTTTTTTTCATGTGCCATCGAACACCGATTCTTCTTGATCACTCAGCGACAAGAGACGCATTTTTTGCTGCTGTTTTGAGAACATCGAAACTTCGAGCACCCTGTTTATTTTTTCTTTCGTTCAAATGTACCAAAAGTGACTCAGAAAAAGATCCTATTCCTTTCTCTTTTTGGGGATTGTTGGAAAAACATTCAAATGTTTTCTATCGTGTCTTGAAGGAAGGACCGATGATACTTTTTTCTTTGTCATCGCCTGTAATGCTTTCACTTAGCTCTCTTCCATATAGAATTAACACAAACGAAAAAGCCTAAGGATGCCAATATTATTACGACGTTTAGTATAACCTGAGTAAATTTTTCTTATTGGATTCATGTATTAGTCCAATTGCTTTCAAATCCTTGGGAAAATCTCTTAGAGACACTAAGTCCTGTCAATGATAATATGAAACCTAAATATAAAAACCCCAACAAATTAAAAAAATGTGAAAGCAAAAGCAGGCTTTGAAAAGTAAAATGTGTGGGAGATACTTCCGCGAACTCACAGTGTCGTTCTTTGTCATATTCAAAGCAAGCTGGGTGATTATCACTTTACAAGAAGCTGAAGTTACTGTTGTTTAGGTAAGTATTAAACCAATGAGGTAAATTATCAAGATTCTTCTCGATGACCCAGAAGAAAAATTATTCCAACGCTATTGTTATAAATATCAAAATACTCTTTTGTACCCAATTATAAGAGCAGTTGTTCTATTTACGGTTTCAATATATATTCTTTTGTTTTGAGTAATCTAACCCTTCTCGTATAATATTTGTAAGATCATGAGACAAGTTACCTCTCTAGCAACTAAAGTCTAAACCACTAGTATTAATGGACTCCTATTCTGTTGAGTTGACATTTTGAGAACGGAGATAGAGAAATTGAGAAGGCTAATATTCTATTTAAAACGCTTACAAGCCCTGATGATTTGATAAAAAAATAGCTTACTTTTCTTCTGGAAACTCTGTATTCTAGCAGCTTCCAGATAAACTGATAATTCCAATCGATGCAACTTACAGAACACTTTTGACCTAAGTTCATTGTTCTTCTAATACAACAATTTTGCATCCAGAAACTTCTCCATGTACTGCCAATGATCCCAAAAATTCTTGGAATTTTATCAAATTATCTGGATCAAATTCGCAGCTGCGATTAAAAATTTAATCTTTCCAACACAACGCCTGAAAAGCCAATTTCCAGGATTTTTCCCAACGAATATGAGGGCACCCTCTTCCTCACAAATCCTTGAATCTTCTTAGATCTAATGGACTATTTGACCAGAAAGACTGCTTTTTTTTCTATAAATCCTATTTAAGTAATTTATTGAGTAATGATCGATGAAGGATTCGAGACGAGGATTCTTACTGACTTCGCTTAAATCACTTTTTCATCAAGAATGTTTAGGAACGATCTTTTAATTTTCAAAGAATATGAAAACAAAATAGACCACCGAAGAAACATTCCTTGAAGGGTAGCAGTCGATGTTAAATTTTAAACTGTTTTAAAAGGAATCTTAGACATATTATTCTATAATCGATTAACAAAATTACAAAGTGAGAAACCCAAATATGTTAACTCAACTTAACCATTATCAAGCCCTCGGCCTCTCTCAGTCGGCAACAGAGGAAGAAATCAAATCTGCTTATAAAGAATTAGCGTTGAGATATCATCCAGTAAGTTTAGGGTTATCCCCTGATGCTTATGTAACTTGCATAATCTAGGATAAAAACGCTGATAAAGAGACCGCTACGGCCATATTTCATAGAATAAATGAAGCTTACCAAGTGCTGAGCAATCAGCAATCACGAAACGTTTATGATCTGAACTTACTTCAAACAGAAACTATTGGGGAGTTCTGCAGCACAGTGATGGATTCGGAATACACAGGTGATTTTCCGAGTTGTGATGCCACATGGTAAATAAGAAACAATATGTGAAACGCTGACTAAATGTTGATAGGAGTGAAGAAGATGATATCTTGTCAAATTTTAATAATAACGAAGAATTCAAGGTATTCAAAAATTTCATCAAATACACGGTCTTGGAAGAGGATCTACCTGATGAGGAGGTGGCAAGCATTGAAAACTACCTTCAAATGCCAATTTTTCGAAGTTCTCCACTGGCTTCGAAGGAATCTGGTAACTTTGAAGGGACTTTTAAAGAATCAATGCTTTCGCATCAGCAGAAGAAAGAACCTGGATTACACTCGTTAAGTCATAAGATTTTGAGGAATAATTATATGCGAGACAGCTCGGTGGCTCCAAGGACCAATCCTAAGAAAAACTGTAAGAGAAAAACTGGTTAGGGGATATCGGAGAGATTAGTTTTCATTTAGCTTAAGTGACTTTGGTTTAGTACAGTTATAAGATGATAAGCTATCATCGTAATTTTTTCGAAGATACTAATTAACTTGCTTTATATTATCGTTGTATAGTCGGGTTACTGATAAGAATAATGATTACTTTGACCTCAAATTGCCTTAATACAGCTAAAAAGCTTTGATTTGTTGATGCAGGCAGCGGCGCCTAATAAAATCAAAATAAATGCACAACACCCACTCTTGACGATGATGTTCAATTAAATATAAACAAGAGGAGATATAACATAAATTGTCATTGCTTTTCAGTCCCGTCTCCGATTTTTCATAAAAACTCTAATCTTCAGAAGAAACCCTTGAGCGATTATTTTACGTTGAGATTTTGATGGAAAAAACGCCCATGGATAGAGAAAGAAAGCTGTTATTGTCGATACTCTTATGAAAGAGAATACCTTCGTTAATTCCTTTAGTATGTCGACTATACGCAGATAGTCAGCGAGTAAAGCTTGAGGACCCGCATCAAGAAAACAATCATTCTTTAAATAGTCTGATGCAACGATTTTGTAAGATTCCATGGCTGAAAGTGTCGCTGAAACAGCCCCAATGATGGAATTTAAGCTTTGAAATAACAAAACTAAGATCGTCATTGATGCGATGACGCCGGAAATGGCAATGAAATAGTTCTTTCTCGCGGCGCTCACTGTGCACACTAGTGTAAAGTATATTATCGCAGCGAATTTGAACTGCTGATCCAAATAAAACTCATCGGTTTGAGCTAACAGTGACAAGTGATTGTAATAACTTTCTTTTCCTACCGCTTCTATTATGCCCTTCAATACTTGAAAAAGCTGATCCACTTTCGCTGTTTCTCTGCATACTTCAGATGAACTCGTTCGCATTTTACTGCTATAACTCAAATATGCCAATGGAGTTTCTCCTCTATCCGAATAATAGCACAAAGCTGCCCAAAACTCATCAGCTGCAAAGTTCCCTTCTAAAGCACCAAAGAATGTCTGGATGTCAATAGTTTCAGCTTCATTCAAATATCCATATCGTTTACATCCATTTGGTAATACTTTTAAAGGGGTTTTCACTGTCTCAAAAGCTATTTCATTGGCACTCAAGCAGGGGAGCCCTCCATAGGAAACCGTAATGTTAGTTATAGGTGGTTTATCGATCTCTCGATGGAGAACAAGGAAATAGGAGGGACCTATTTTTTTATACGTTGCGTTTTCTTCGTGCAAATTGATTGAAGAGAATTCTATCTTTGTCAACGGACAGTCACTCCCAACGCATTTATTCACATCATCATCACCATCTGTTACGTGTTTGATACAAAAATAATACGACTTCCATTTTTTAAGGGAAAGTTGAAACGGAACGTCAGTTGCACACCATATCTGAGGTAAATATCCCAAAGTTAGAAGACTGTATCCCTCGGTGCATTGAGGGGAGCTAGAAATAGTTACATCTGTGATTTTTCTCCCAATTAGGTTAGAGACGAGCCCTGCAAAGCCGTACTGCAGATCAGAGTAAGATGGAAGGTCCTCCTGTACAAGTTGACTTCTCAATTGATACACATTTCTCAAATCATATATCAGAATGACAAAACTGAACACAGCCAGCACAGTCTTTACCTTAGATATTCTCATTATTCAGTGATTTATTTGAAATAAAATCTTAAAATTCCAAAAAGCTTGTATGTTTGACTCTTTTGCTTCTTAGTGATTTCTTTTCTTGGTAATCACATCTCTAACTCTAGCACTATGGAGGCTAAACCTAATTCCTAAAGAAACAAGCATCTATATTTATTCATAATTCGAATAATATAAATGTTTTATATAACCGGAAAGGGAATTTATGCAAAAATTAGCAGCTTTAACAGAGGAAGAGAGAAATTTTATTTCCTATCTATTCTTTCAACATCAAAGAGTAACATGGATAATATCTTAAGCAAGCAAATCTTCAATTACAGGAATGCGCTCCTTTCATTTAACATCTTTTCGATTGCCAAGAGACCTTCTCTGATCAACTCATAGCTGCCAGCTAATTTCTGCAGTTCAAACAAACTTTTCTCGGGTAAATCGGATGAAAGCTCTTTAATTCCAACCATAAGCACTTGATCTAATTTATGGAAACCGTCGAAGAGTCTATTTAATTCTTGCCAGATAGAATGAACAACTATTCTGTAATTCTGGAATTCAGTCCGTACTTTTTCCATATCAAGCGCTATCCTCTCATTAAAAGCCAATATTATCTTCACTTTGCCCTCCAGGTTCCTCAAATCATTTTCGTATTTCTCGATGCTCTCAGCGTGCGAGCTTTTCTCTTTTACGTTTTCAGCGTTCACCCTTTTCGCAGCTTCTAACAGCGTCTTCAACTGCAATTCGGTCTCTTGCTTGAGTATGATAAGTAATTTGCCGTCATCAAGCTCTGCTTCGGTTTCTGGGTCTGCAAGAGTCAATGGTTGTGCGTTTTGTGTGGCTACGAGAGGAAGTATCTCAGATAAAGCCCTTTTTGTTTTCCTCAAAACGCTTATAAAATCGCTTGAGTGAAGTTGGAGCCTTTCGTTTTCCTTTGTGAGATGCAATATTTGCGATTTGATAACTTCTACGTCTCTAAGCTGAGAAGAAAGCGCCGATCCATAAATTTTTTGGAACTCTAGATCTTTTTCAAGTTTTCCCTTTGCTTCCTTGAGAGCACCGTTCTCTTTCTCGAGGTTCAATGTATTTTGCTGTAGAGTGCTTATAGTTTTCTTTAGACTGTTGATTTGCTCTAGACATTCCATTCTTTCGGCCAGTAACTGCTGGATAGTTTTTTCTTTCTCTTGGATTTCAGCCCTGGATGACTGAGCTTGCTGCTCTTTGATCATCTGCTCATCTTTTAAGCTTTGCTCGAAGCTTTTTAACTGCGCGGTTGTCGATGAAAGCTGTTTTTTCAAGCCTTCCAGCTCACTTTCCACCTCAACCAACCGTTTTTGCGATTTCGAGGATAAACCAGTATTTTCTTTATCATTCTGAGCTGAATCTCCCAAAACCCCAAGCTCTTTCGATGGCCGAGTTGGAGTTTGTAGATGCGCGCTTGTGTTCGCAGCAGATTTCAAAAGATGCTTTAAATAAGCGATTTCGTCTTCATATTCTCTGTTCAATCGATTTGTTTCTTCGTATTCGTCAATCAACGTATTGACCTTCTTCTCTAAATCGCTTATATAATATCCGTGGTTTTTGATTTTATTCTGATAGAGTTTCTTCTCACTTTCGAGTTCTTGAATCTTCCTCTTATAGAACTCCTCCGCCAGTGATTCAGTCCCACCAGGTCCAATATTATTCGGTGCAAACACATTGGCGAAACAAACCTTAAGAGCCTTTAAAATGCCGGCTACTTGGTCTCGATTCAAAGCGCGGAACGATGCTCCGCCGCTGGTAATTGTCTGTCTAAAACGATTGATTTCATTTTCGAACTCTGTTCTCGAAACGAGGACTAGTTTCGTATTATTTGTGCTGCTGCTGTCCAAAACTTTGCTGGTTGAAGTATCAGAGATTTGCGTCAGCTGATTCCAACTTTTCCAAGCGACATTTTCTTGCCCAACGTCACTTATTCCGGAAGTATCAAGATAAGGTCTCAGTGTTGGCTGAGTGAATATTCCCTCTAACCAGTTTTCTGTCGCATTCATTGGACTATTGTGATGGTCGCCTTCTTGTTATGTTTTTTTGAATAGAATAATTTTTTAACGGATCTGAAAATATATAAACTCTGCAATCATAACACTGTCGCCATGACCACAACATCTTAGACGTTAGACGAAGCATCCCATTTCGCTAATTTGTGGATTTGTGTTTTGTACGTATGTGGGTTGGCGATCCTCTCTAAAGAAGTGTAAATAGTCAATAGGTGTTGCTATAAATTGATTATTCATCAGGAATCATCTACCTTCTGTGAGGTAGAAAAGGGTGAGCAAGTTTTGCTGCCATATCGTGTGAGAAAACTCAACTCTTTACTCAGAGACGTGAGCCTTGTAGGTTGACTCAATCAGCACGGTATTGCTCAGTTTATATATCGTGTTAATTTTTCTGGTTAGGTTTAAATATATTATCCAAATATTCTCCATTACAATTAACTCGTCTCACATGGAACCGAGAATTGCCCCCTCTGACCCCACGAAAGGCTTGGGAATCTTAGATTTGAGGCACAATGTCAATTTCTCCAATTGTCAAATTGTATCTAACGGAGCAGTTTTGATCGCCTTCACGAAAGACAGACAGGAAGTGTGTTTCATTTTTCTGAAAACAGGAAAACCTTTTTCAAAAGTTAGCATCGGAGAGCCCATCTCAACATTCATTTACATGGAGACTCGAAAGCAGCTTATCTGCCTGGGTTTAAGTAAGATATACCAGAGATCAAACCGACAATCGAGTTCAGCAGCGATTAGTTTTAGAACTTCTGAGTCCAAAGTCATCCAGATTACGGATAACCTCGTCGCAGCTGAAAACAACCAAGGACTGCTGATTGCTGATATAGACACCTTATCTGCCAAAACAATTCTCCCAGAGAATAAATGTCAATTCACAAGAGCTAAAATCAACCACTACATCGTCACCTTATGCCACCTTAATTCGAAAATCGTTGTGATTGATGCAAAGACACTGTCCGTTGCCCTCGTGATAGAAACTAAAAAATTAGATTACTATTATCTAACGAATCTCAGTGCATTCCAAGGAGACCATATACTTGCCTATGGTTACAATGAAAAAGGCGTTAACTTGAGAACGTTTGAATTTACAAAACAGAACGGGAAGATGGAGATAGTTGCGGGGAAGTGCTACGTTCCAGAAAAGAGTTCTAGCAATCCTTTTCTACTGGCATTGGGTCCAGACCGAGGAATAGTCAAATTTTCGATGAGTGATCCTGTCTGCCTCATCAATATTGATGACAAAACTAGCAAAGAGGTTTTGTTTAGCTGCCGCCATAAGGTGGACTTGCTATATCTGAGCTCAGACCATAAAAAAGGAGTTGGAATCGAAAATTTAAGTGGAGATAAGATAACTAAGAGGATAATGACTCTAAAATTATCATAATTTTGTGAGCTTCTATTCAATTCACTTGTCAAGCATATTTATGCAATGGCGTAAAACACAAAATAAATGATTGAGTGAATATATGAAAGAAGTTTTGATATTGTCAAAGGCCGTTGAATCCACCATATATCAATATTATTCATTCTAATCAATTCATTGATTCTTCAGTAAAAACAGGTTATTCTCCTTTTATTGTAAGAGATTATTGCAACAGACATAATGATGAAATAGGATTCATACAATAACAGGTAAATGATGAGAAGTGATGAATGTATGATGATGTTGATTAGTGATGGACTAAGGTTCTTCAGCTTTTGGACGCTCGATTGCCAATTTCTGGTAGAGTTTGTCTTCTAGCGCGAATCTGTACTTCGCGAGCGTGTTGACTGACAAGAAAAGCATTCCGATTATGAATAGAATAAACATGACGACGGGATCAAATAAAAAAAATTGTGATTCGCAAGGCTCGTACATGATATTGTCAATTTGATCTGCTGGGTTATTCGGATTGACTCGTGGGCAGTTTTTCACAACGATTCTTCCTTTGTATTGGCATTCTTGGACACCTTTCATCTCCATAAAAGAACACGTTCGACATTCTGAAACCACCTTGCAATCAGAAATAACATAGTCTTGGTCTCCCAAATGCGAGCCTTGATCACCTCGATCGAGCGCCTTTGCTGCAATGAGTAGATGCAGTAAGCAGGCAGAAACAAATAACCAATTTTTCATTTTCATAGGCTCTCAGGACTTTTTATTCTAATTTTATTTAGTCTTTGAGTTTTTCGATTAATAACGTGTTCTCCTAAAAATTAAAGCAGTCTCTTGTTGGTATAGTTTTTTCCCCTCTCTCTCCCCTATGATAATGAACTTAAGTTGTATATTTGTTATGATTGATGTGCTACCGAGCTGTTACATTGTATTAACAGCGAATAATAATAATTTTTGATTTTTTGTTGTCTCACCAGAAACAAGTTTTGAGAAGACTGTTATTATTTTCACTTTAAACGCACTGCAAATAGATTTCGATTGAGTTTGGCTTAAGTTAATTGCTAAAGATTATCAGAAAAAAAACAAAATCCGAGCCGCAATAGGTCTAGATAAAAGATATTTCTGGAATATCTTTCAAGCAAGCATCCAAAAAGTCAAGCACTGCAATGATATCAGCGCTGATTACGTTTCTCAGATTTTGGTCGAGAATTCGCTTCGCGGACTGGCAAACCATCGGATCATCGAAATTAATGGCGAAATTCTTGTCTCGCTCCTTTTGGATATGAAAATAAAAGAAAATTATTCGAAGCTTTTTAGATAAAAGGAAATATTACCTTCAATTCAACATACAAAACATTCAGGGTCCTGGGTTCAGTTTTATCGATGCTGACTTCAACCTTTTTCAATTTTACGTTTTTCAAGATCCTCGCCCATTCGTCGTTATGAAGTTCAGGGGAAATAATTATCAAATTCTCAGGGTCTTCAACGATGTAGGTAAACTGTTTGTCCATCGTGAAATTAACATAGCATGGAATAAGCTTCCTATCAACTGTTAAATAAGCAAATGATATTGAAATGGGCTTGTAAGAGTGATATTTACTGATTTCGTATGTTTTTGCAGGTTCCCATGAGTCGCTAGGATTTATCGTTGCCTCTTTTTGCATTTTGATATCATCAATGGTCATGTTTCCCAGTTTAGAGCCAGGAATGAAGAGATAACTAGTTGGGCATGTTTTGTGGTTTCTAATACAAAGCGTTTAACTTACCGTAGTTTGCGATAAATCAAAAATGCAGTTAGCTCTTTCACCAACAATTCTTCATTAGTTTGAGGATTCCTCAACGCAAGGTCAACGTCTTTGGGAATATCATGGGTCATGTGGATCAGCATGTACACGTAGCTCTTTTTATCATCCAGATGTAGGGCCATGTTTCCATCGCTTGAAGAATAAGATGAAGCAGTTTTATTTCATGGAATTTGTGAAATTTAATACTAGACTTTATTCCACATCTTTTCAAAAGTTTCAGGCACCGAAATTTTGAATTGGGTGCTCTTAATAAGCTTTCCGACTCTATTCACCGCTGCTCGATAGCCCTGTAAAATGTGAATTAAGTTTTCAAACCGCAATTGGTATTAATACCAACAAAAAGATCCTTGCCGCGTCTTCCGATAGCTTTTCTTCCTTAGAATCGTTTTCGCTTATAAATTCGAGGATTCTTGAAAGCAGATTCAACGTCGACATTCTAAATGGAGGATCCAACATCAAGAGCTGAACATTTAATCAGAATCTTTGGAAAATAAGCTAGATCATTACACTCGTGAGCAGTTCTTGCAGTAAAGGTATCGTAAACTGCTTCATGTACACTTCTGGTGTTTGACCCGGGAATTTTCTTGGACAAACCATCCCGCAAGCGGAATACACTTTAAACGATACGACCTTGTTATTAAAGAGCGCCCACAGAACAGCAGCTTGATTAATTATCATATTATCGTCCTTTGACTATGCAAAGTTTCGGAATTAGAGATCTGTTAATTTTATTGTTCATCGTTCATACTCTAAGGAAAGATAAGAAATTCTCTCGCATTGGATTTTTGATGGTATCTCCGGTTTGTTCAAACTCTTCTCCCTCATCCTAACGCAGTAGGTTAGCAGAAGTAACAAAATTTAACAATTTACAAGAACTTTCTTGAAAAACGCAAGCAGGTCCAATGGTGACTCTAGATACGACGTCGTAGCTTTAGAAACAGCTTCATCGGTAATAATTCCGAGTCCTCGAGAGAGTTCAATATGCTCTTCTTCGATAACGACAGAATCCTTAGCATCTTTTAGCACCAAGTCGCTTGTATAGACATCTTTTAGTAGTTCTTCACGTTGCTGAGGAGACATAGACACCTCTTCGATTTCATTTTCGGATTTAACTCTCTTGAATGCTCTGCGATGGTTATCGTAGATGGACAATCCTCTCTTGTTCAAAACTTCTTCAACACTATCCCACAAGTTCTTGGGTTGCCACACTGAATTAAATGAGGTTGGGGTCTTCACAGGATTGTTAAGTAGTTTTTCGATTTTTTTATCGATATAAGGAGAAAGCAGCATCATAACGATCCCTTCAATTAACGGCTCGTAGGTTATCATTGTGAGAATTAAGTAAAGAATGCGCAATGCTAGATTAATTCCGATAGTGCACTTATTAATAATAAATAATGAAATCAAATGACGATAGAAGGTACTTTTGTGTTCTTTCCAAATGTTGCTAGAACTCCAGGTAATATAGCATAGCTCAGGAGCGCATTCGCCAATATCTAGAGAAGGATATTCATGAGCTTCTTTCTCATACTGATAAGTCTACGCGATTGATCTTTTCGTTTTTCATTTGGAATAGATCCTCGATGTAATAGAAAATATCAGCTTGGTCGTCGAGCATGTCTCTGACTCGAGTGATAACCTTCGGATTACTTTTGCAAAATTGCATGATTAATACTGAAAATTCAGATTATATACCCAAGATTCGCAAGCATTTCATCAATTTTGGTCCAAGTGTCTTTCAAATAACAGCTGAAATGCGCAAAATAAATCACAAAAGGAAACTGCGTCACGAAATTCTGTATTTTCTGGTCATTTACTTCACGAAAAATTGCATAAAACCACTGCTTTCACGAAAATCATACTTTTCAAGACCGTAAACACGATATTTTGCACAGACGTCCGTACTAGCACTTCACGATGGTTATAAAATCTGATTGCTTGCGACACCAAAGGGAAATTTACTGATTTCTGTACATATTATCTTTCATCAGCACTATTTCAGACATTCACAATTACCTCATTAAAGAAAAGCTGTAGTGGATTTGTCGAAAGTCTCTGAGACAAGCTCTTCAGGAAGTTAATGTAGAAGTCGACAACCTCCTCATCCGTGAAGCTGTAGTTGTGCATAATGAACTCGTTGATCGAATTATTTGAAAGAATGTAGTCTTTTTTTGCCAAATAAGCTCTCCATCCATATTAGAACAATTTACTTATATTTGTTGGATTATCGATATTCGTCAGATACATGGACAAACTTTGGATAATCTGCACGACTATCTCCTTCGATTTCGTTCTTCTGAGGATCTTTAGCATCAGCTCGAGAATATTGTTCTCACAGAAAAAACTACACATTGAATCACTGTGTTAACATTACATAAGCGATGGAACTCACTCAAAGAATGTATCATCGTTCTTCTCGCCCCATATTTGGCACTCAGTCATAAGCCGAATTTTTTCGCAGAGGACCGAGGCGTTGTTATCCATCAACTCGACAGTCATATTGGCGAATTTTTCCATGTCTTTGTAGAGCTCACTGACAAGTTATGTACATTTTGAAGGGGAACTGAGGAAGCTAATTACTGAATGGTCATCAGATCGATTTTTGAGTTATCTGGCTCTGGTTTCTTTTGTCCCTTCTTCATTTGTTTTAGATGGTTTGCAGTGCGATAGTTTTATTCAAGCTAAGGAATATATATCGTAATTCTAAAAATTCAAAAAAAACCCAATACAATTATCACGACTGACTCTCGTGTAAACACATCGTGCAGCTGATCTTAAAGGCGTTTTCGCTCATGCCTGCTAACAAAAAACTTATATTTTGTAGATATTGAGAATTTTAATACATGGATGACAAAGCATCTAACCTTTTTGTTATTGAATACATTGAACTTTATTTAATATATAAATTTGCATATATCATTGAGCAATGACCGAAAAATCATTATGTTTTGCATGAAAAAATCCATTGAAAATGGGCTATCCAAAAAGAAATTTCGAACAAATTTTATTTTAACAGCTTTCGAGCTCCTCGTCTCCGGAATCATCCGAAAATAGCTTTGGAGGCGGAGTAAACTTTGCTCGTTTCTTCATCAACTCCAATTTTTGAAAATTCTTTGTTACCGGAGTCGTCGTCGGTAAATATCCTAATTCTGTCGTTTCTAAAACATCCTCCTTCTCGTCTTCTGTATTATTATTACGAAAAAGCGTGTCTTGCTTAATAAAGCATTTCCGAGTCCCCGTGCCAGAGAATTTATCCGAAGAGAGGGCATTCTGCATATGCCCAGCAGCAATTTTTTCCTTTAGCGAGGTGATAGGGTTATCAATCGAAGGTGATTTCCCTTCAAAAGCCTTATCTCCATCAAAGTGCTCATAATCTTCGAAATCTTGTATTTCAAAAGGGATTGGCATGGTACAGGACTTCCTATCGGCTCTACAAAAGTTGGCTATTTTCTTTACTGCTCCCGTTTTATTGAATAGCACTTCTGAGCAGTATTCAATATACCGAGATGTGACTGGTCTTACGTCGCTTAGCTAAGAAGGATGAACGGGAGGAGACACAAGTTTGTTTTTACTTTTGAGATGCTGACAAGAAAGGGCAAGAGTCTATCAAGCGCGTTATCAGATAGTTTGCCCTCGAATCTGTCAATAAGCAAGGCGCTTTCAATCTGCGGTCTGATTTGCAAGATGCTGTCCTGTAATTCATGTTGTGTGAGATGCATTGCAATATTGCTTTAAATTACATCGATAAGTATTGTTTTATGTGGTTTGAATCCCAGCTTTTCGATATATTTTCTGTGCTGATTGTCAAAAGTTCTGATGCAATGACTCCTGTGGAATATTTTATGAATAAATTTCTTTATTCCCGTCGCCCGAGCGATTTCCGTGGCGTACTAAGTGAATTCAGCAACAACTTTGATAGATTATAATTACCTGTTTCTCGCTCGCCGTGAAGACATAAATATTGTAAAACTGCACCAATGAAGAGAGGAAATTATCAACGCCAGGTCTTTTCGTAGCGTACAGCATAACGATATAATCCTTTTCAGGAAGCTGTTTAATATTTCGAGTCAAGAAATGTCCAAAACATCAAAATACTTGAACTAATATGCTGCCAGGAGTATGGTAATCACGAACATCAACCAGAGTTTGATCGAGGTCAAGTAATAGAGAAATTCTCCCCTGTGTTTTGATAAGATGTAAGATATATTCGAAAGATACCGGATTAAGCTTTTGCTTTCGTGTCGGACTTCGTGTCGCCGATCGATGTAAGCGATGTAAGGGAGCGGTGCGAGGATCGTAACAATAGTTGGAATGTTGGGTGAGATATAGTGGAACTCTAAGAAATATTAGGCAAATACAGTTGAGATGCCTTACATCGAAGGTTTTTCTCTGTATTCTGTATCGAAATGATTGGCCATGAGACGTTTAGGCCCTGAACTCTTTTATTTTAGTGAGGTAGCGAGGAGTTGAGTAAGTAATGCGAGAATTCGCTGATGGTTTGTATTTAACTTTTAATTCTGTGCTGCAAAATTTCTCATGTATTAAATACTCCTTAGAATCATATTTAAATAAAAATTATCATACGCATTTTAATAAAACAAGAACCTTGACTGAAGAATTTTGTTAAATAAAACGGGTTGGAAAATATTCGAATATCACAAAATTAGAAAAATTGAGGCATCTACTCAAGACGTATTGATAATTTTCCAATTTTCCATGATCAATCATAAATAGCTTATTCTGACTCTTTCTGCAGAGGGCTAAACGAGAAAATACAAAACAGATCGAGTTTTATAAGAGAAAGCGAGTTTGAGGTTCGAATAGATATAGATTTGTAAAATTTGAAACATTGGTCCGAAGATATAGAAGCTGTCTCAAAATTTATTGTTGAAAAAAAAAATCAAAGGAAGATTATCATTATGCAGTACTATAATGATTCTCAATAAAAAACGCAAAGGTTTGAGTTGTAACAAAATCTTTAAGGAACTCGCCCTCTTCCGGGTTTTGATCCATCACATACTGTCCAATCGCAGCATAATCAAGATCCTAATCAAAGTTTATGTTTTCGTGTAGATGAATGAATCAAATAGTTTACCTTCTTATGACCATCGAGATAAATTGGTTCAAGTGGCAAATGGTCGACAATCTGGGCTTGCAATGTCTGATAGATCGCTTGGACCACCTTGAAACTCATATTTGACTCCTGTTGATTTGGACGATACAATCGATTGCTCTCCTTCGTCTTTACTTTTTGAGGAGAGAGCGACAGGTCTTTCCCATTTAGATAGTCAAGTCCGTCCTCAATAGTGGTGTTTTCTTCTTCGTTAAATACTTTGTAGAGTTCTGGCAGATTTTGGCGTAATTCTTTAAAGTTAGGCTCTGGAATCTTTTCGCTTGAATCTGAAAACATGAAAGTTCTTCCTTGTTCCAGCAGCAATATGACGCAATTTGTCAGCTTTGTTTCAAGCCGTTCTTCCTCCAAGAACGCAATTCCTTGGTTAATTCCTAATAAATTGCTTACATAGAGCGCATTTAAATATACATACCCACAAGAAGAGGGCAAGGCGACTCGAGACAAGCCATTAAATGGCTCGGCATGAAAATCATGGGGAAAGGATAGATAAAAGGCTTTATTAGTGTATAAAACGCCATCCTTCAATCAAATCGTAGTAAGAAAATGCGACAAAGAAGCGTTGATTACAAGAACGAGGAAAGAAGCGCGAGGTTTTTGCTGACGATCACAATTTTCCTTTCAAGAAGAGTTGCTGAAAGCAACGTAAGGAGATCTACCATCGGGAGGTACGAGAACACAAGCGAGCAAGCCCAGCTCCCTTCCAAGCTAAATGCTTTTTCTTTCTCAGGAACTTGGAAAGTTATCTGTTCTGATGGAAGGACTTCAATCTCGACAGTTGACCCGAACCGAGGCGTTGGAAGCGAGTAAATTTTGTGCAGTATCGTCTTTAGTTGTTTAACAAACAGCTAATTTTGAAAAAGTAAATCAAACTTCTCTCCTCATAGTAATTATACTCCTTTGATGAATTCTCCTTCAATCTCTTCCAGATTCGGATTCGAAACGAAGCCTTTCTTAGCAATTGATTCTGTAAAGACTTTCATCCGCTCAAGTTTCAGAGTATCTAAGCATCAAGTAGGTTTAGTACCAAAGGAAAGACAAATTCCCTACCGAGGATGGCAACGTTTAGATCCATGAAGAATTTCACCATAGGATAATGCGTCATGAAGCAGTAAACTCGGGTAACTTTCCAATAATAGCGAGCCTTCGTTTTTTTGTCTTTGGCCTTCTTTCCCTATGACATTTTGCATTAATTGAAAGTTGTTTATGAGAGTGATTGTTACCAAATCGATATAGTCTGTGGTTTTAATGCAGATTTGATAGAGAGAGCGACTCGAATTCGAGTCCTTTAGTACTTCGTCATCGAATACATGTTCCTTGTGAAGTCCTTCTGATTTCAATGCGAAAACAAAGCAATTTTGGTTTTGTTCAGCAGTGTTTTTCGAAAAAGCGATCCTATCGGTTCCCAAAAACAAGTAATCAGCAAACAGTTCATTCTCATTAATGCTTACTCAAGCAACTGGTCATCGCTGTTGGCCTCTACTTTTGTGATTTCAACTCCGAAAGGGAAACAGAATTCCGGAACAGCGGTTTTTGGTGGCCTTTTGAAACGATTATTTCAGTTAGTTGAAAAGGAAGAAAGCTCCCATACTGTAAGCTTTTGGGCTCCGAAGGATAATTGAATAAGATTTTCGGCTTTAGGAAGGTATTCTTGACGCTTAATGGAGATATTATTGCTATTCATTTGATAACAGGAGAAATTACCTCGGATTTTTCTTTTCATATGCCAATATATCACTCCTTTCGACTCCAATCACGAAAAACTCTTCAAAGAGCTTCAAGTCTTTCGGCGTGGTTTTGCCCTTTGAATTATTTCAGGCGAGGCAGATTTTAGATATAATTTACTTCTGATGGTTTGGAGCCTAGCACCATCGAAGCCGGCTTTGATGATTTGCTCACAAACTCAATGCTTGGACGGTGTTTCATTGACTTTCTGAAAGCATTATCTCCCAATATCGATGAATTTCCTGGATTAACAACTGGTGTGTATTTCATCGCGATCACATTATCCACAAGCTCCTTGAAATTATCTTTCAAATAACATTCAATCACATTCTTTTCAATATTTATCTTTACCAGCCGAACATTCTGTATCTCTAGAAATCCTCAAATCCTCTCCATCGTCGGACAGTTCTTCTATCTTCACTTCTTCCGCCAATGTCTCATCTGTAGTGATAGTCATCGCGTTTGCACCCTTTGGTGAAATCTTTTTCGTCGGTGAAGGCCCAGATTCTCTATTCTCCACCGATCTTTTCTTCAAAGCCAAGTCTAATCCTTCTTGCTCAAGGTTGTTTGATGAATATAGCGATGTTTCGATTCTGGAATAGCTCAGGGAAGAGTCTCCCTCATCATAATCTGATTTCAAAGTTCTTCTTTCAAGAGGATAATTCAATTCGATTTTCTGCGCATTGTCAGAGAAATACTCCGTGTTGATTGGAATCATCCCATTCTCAAGGAGTTTTACGTCGGGAATGATATTCTCAGTGCGTACGCCAAATCCAATGAATCTTGATGGACTCGATTCTTCAGCGTTTGCGATACGGTCGAGAATATCGTTTTGGCTGCTAGAATATGAAAACTTGCTGGTCAAATCCTGTAATTCATGATGGAGATTCATAAATTGAGATTTGTATTTCAAAGCTGCACATCGAAGTTCCTGATTTTCTGACTCCAAGGTTTTGCAACGAGCTTTCCATTGCTCTAATTCTGCTTTCGTATGCTCATAGAGGAATCTTGGCACTTCGATAGGAATCTCTGCCACCTTGTTAGCTGGCTGCGACGTCGTTGCTGTGAGATTTTGTGGATTTTGGATCTTTGCTTGTGAGAGGTCCTGCTGGGCGGGAGCATTGAACGTAAAAGTTCGGTTGTCAGAGTTTTTGGTGGTGCTGGACCCACTTGATCTGAATCTGCTAAAGAAAGAACCTTTGGAAGATTTTTCGGTTTTAGTCTTCTCTGATGTGCTTTGAGACAGGCTTGTTTTATGAGATTGAGGTGGATTAGACATCTTGAATCACGAGTTTAAGAGTGTAATAAAGTCAAATTAAAAGACGAGTCTACAATAAACATCTTGAGGAATTTGTCCTTATAAAATTTAAATTGCTCAATTAATAGGAAAACATGAGTCAGAGCATGCAAAAAAATCAGGTTATCCCCTCCAAAAGAAGCAAGCAAGTTTACAAATATAATCAAAACCCTACCAGGACATCCAACATGATACAATTATATTATTTTAGCTCTTTCGAGTTCATTTGTGCCATTCAATGTATATCGGAAGAGAATAGCAGAAATGAAAGTTTATATGAACTAAATTACGGAATCTGAGGCGGAAAAATATGACAACAAAGCCATAATGGAATGAATGCCCGTTTTTCTTTGCTCTCATTTTTGTTATCCTTCAAATTTATCCTCTTATTTATTTTAATTAAGAACACGTAACATATATTCAATGATATTCAAAACTTTTTACAGTCTTAATCTTTTAAGCTATCACATTTTGATTTTTCCTCCTACTGAATTGAGAAAAATTGTATTTACAGACTGATAACTAAAATAGATGAATAAGCGCTTTGCAGGGGAAAAACAGAGGAGAGGAACTCCTAACTCATTTTGACTTAGAAATTAACTTTTGAACTACTTACTACTTACTACTCTATTACAAAATATATTATAAACTTACCTTTCAATCGTTTCCCTGGAAAGAACATTAGTAGTACTTATGACTGAACGGGAATAGTAACTCAGTATAAGCTTCATTGTCTACCTGCTGCGGATTCTTCGACATTTGCTGGACTCTTTGGTTGATGCTCTGCGCTTGGTTCGGCTGAGCCAAGCGACTGGCTAATTGTGATAGCGTTTGCTGGTGCTGCTGTTGTTGAATTCCACTCGCGGCAGCAACACCGAGCTGGTTTTTATTTCGGGTTGCTGTGGTTGGCTGCTCTTCAGGCATGCCTCTAATCACTCTCAAGGCTTTGTTGTAATTATCTTTCGTTGCCATATTGACAAAATAAATTTCTTCTTTTCGAGTGTCGACCACAGCGAAAAAAAGATTTCCGGTTTCTTCCTTCAGCTGTTCTGTATCAACAGCCTCGATGCTCTTTGCACGCAGAGAAAAAACATCATTTTCAGTCTCGGCATTATCAGCTTGCTTGTTCGCGTCCCAAGGATAGCTTACATTACCGCCAGCATTCTGAACGCGGCGATTTGGAAGCGTTTTCGCTTCTTCGGGCTCGCCGTTAGCGTTCTGGACTAAGTATCCAGCCTCTTCTTCATTGACGCCTTCTGGAATGTTAAATAGCAAAGGATTCGAGTTTAGGAGCCTTGTGAAATCAATTCCATTCATTCCCTCTTCTTTCATCCCCATGTCTAAATGAGGAATCCCCAGAGGCCTGCCATTGAGGCTGAACGCTCGATCTCTATGATCTGGGAATGCAACCATGAACGGATCCTAAATGACAGCATAGGAATTAATATTTGTTGAGATTAAATAAAAGGTAGTTCGAGGAAAAACAGAAAAAACTGCTCTATAACAGATTTATAGCAGAGAGAGATAAGCTAATGAAGGTAAACTTACCTTAGGAGTCAGATAGTCAATGAAAGGGTTCTTATTCATCACCCCGCCAGTGAGAAGATTTAGCTGGTTAGAGTCAAGCAGATCATTCCGTAAAGCGGTCACTGGAAGCAAAGGCTGAGACTGCCCTGGATTAAACGGAAGCATTTTTTTCGGTTTAACAAATTCTTCTTTCTCCAAATTTTTCGTCAGAGGGTTCTTTACGTTTATAACTTCTTTCCCTTTCGAATTTGCTTTTGCTCCAGCTTTATTACTTGAATCCGCTTCTATTTTCGTCGGTGCAAGTCCGCCATTTTTCTTCGTAGGTTGCGTTGCCTGGACTGATGAGTTCGATAGCTTTTTCTTCTCTTTCGCCGCTTTTCCAATACTTTTGTCAGTTGCACCTCCTCCGCCTTCTGAGTTCTCCTCTTTCTTCTCTCGTGTCTCTGTTTTCGCATTTAGCGAGCTAAAATCTTGGACGTTTTCGATGCCCATTTTCGAATCAACAATTGCTTGAGCTACCTTTCTTTCCCATAAGTTGTCTTCGTCAGTCTCAGTCTGCACATCCACATTATCAAGGCTGTAATCAGATTTATGCCGCTTAATTAATGATATCCATCTATTCTTTACACCATTCTCTGTTCTGCCCCCAAGTCGCTTTGCGATCTCAGCCCACTTCTTCCCAAGCTCAATATAATATTTCAACAGCTTCAAATCCTCCTCCTCGTTCCAGCCACCCTTCTTGACTGAAGGGTCCAGATGATTGATCCATCTCTCTCTGCATTGCTTACCCTGACGATAGATACCTAACCCGCTTCGTGTATTCAATTCTAAAGCAATCGATTTCCAATGCTGAGGTCCTTTCTCCTGTATTATCTGAAATAAAACGTCGTCCTCTAAAGGCGTCCAAGGCGCTTTATCTAATTTAATCTTATAGATATTGAACCATCGAAGCCTGAGCTGATCTGCTTTCTTCCCAGGATAAATCTCTGCGATAAAATTCCAAACATCGTCGCCCTAATCAAATCAAATAGTCAGAGAAAAGAAATCCACAAAAATATGATAAAACACCAGACAAAACCTGCCTCAAGGACTGTAAATCAACCTCTTGAACCAAGAAGGTCTTGCAAGAAACAAGCTCTGGGTGAAACGATCGTGTTTGAGAAGGCTACATGCAAAAAAGTGCAGGATATACTGCTTACCAGGGAGTTGAAGTCTCTGTTGTTGCAATAGCAGTAATAAGCTATAATCGATACAAGCAAAATCGTTTCCTCTTCGCTCCAATTTTTTTTCGTTTGTTTTGGATTCTTTGCAAGTTTGTACAACTGGCGTTCAAAATTATCAGCAAGGGTTTGGTGGTCAAGCAGTCTAGGAATCTTAACCGTGAGCTGCTGCTTCATCTCTTTAGCAAATTCGTTGATTCTTGGACCAAGGCTTTCTAAGATTCTATGAAAACTATAAAATTTTCTGCGATAATCCATTGCTTGGCGCGTAAAATCCTCCTGATTGGCCAATTTATCTACATCTGATGGACTCTTTGCTGACACTTGTTCGATTGGATCTCCTAATCCAATTGCTTCTGTGTTTGCCACATTTACATTGTACATATTTTTTTCACTTTGCTCATCTTTCAATTTACAGCTGTCACGCATCCGAAACGCAAATCAGAAATTACTTTTGATTGAAACAGGCATTAAAATGGGTTGAATTCGGCTCTCTGGTTTCTGGATTTTTTGCATTGATGTTCTTTTTGAAAAAAATTCTCACACTCGTAAAAGAGAAATAAAAGGAGTATTATTTATCTTCACAAAAGAAAATTTAAAAACAGTTGCTTTCAATAACTACTCATCCTACTCATCCTTTAGGAATCATAATACAAAACACCCACCAATACAGATTTAATTAGTTCTCTGAAGGTTCTCAGCAATTTATATCATGCACATAAGAAAATCAATTTGGACATGTCTTTCAAAAATAACCAACGGGGATTAGAGAAGCTGGCATCATACCTAGATTGTCAACAAAAATTTATTTTTTCTCAAGTAAACATATTCCATGCAATTACAAATCGAATGTCCTAATTGAAAAAGCACAGCTGTTTACTATGCGCAGTCACAACAATATATTTTTGCCTATCTGATGTTAAAATCAAAGTGGTTTGCCCATTAAAATCCATTCAAGCGCATCAAGATTAGGCACCTTCGATGTCTTTGGACAAGGCAAAAGGTCAAAGTAGAAAAGCGTATTGGTTTTAGAATCAACAATACTGCATCGAAGGGTCAGATCCGGGTCTGTTCTGGCATCTTTCTCAAAATTTCTTTTCACTTTGAACCACATATTCCAATTCAGCAAATTCAACGTGTCGATTTTCCCTTCAACAGTATAATCCTCATTTATTGTTATTCTGACGGTTTCTTTATCGAGAAACTCCATCTTCGTGCATCTACGATTGACATTGTGTTTCAACCCATCGGCGATCGTCACATATGTGCTAAGCGAGCCTGTACACAGCCAGGAAGTAATGACACCAAGCGTTTTGTAATCGAAATAGAAAAACAGAGCTGACGCAGCAGCTGATCCGAGCGTGGTAACTGCCAACGTTTTTTTCGAGTCAGCTTTCTCTTCAGACAAAAGCGTAGGCACATTCTCACACACGAGCCTGTTGCTGTCATTGATCTCAGTAATATTCGGGTTCTTGGCTTTTTCTTGTGGAAGAAGCTTTTCAAGTTCATCGATTTTGTGGTCGAATACATATGATAATCTTTGCGTGTCGAGAATGTCTGTAGTTGGTGTATAGACTAGTAATGGCAGTTTATGCTCTTCAAGCGGCGTTTTCACAGTCAAATTCAAGAAAATTTTCTCCATATCCACGCCCAGCTTATATTTTTTCATGGCCTCTAGAGCGTTTTCGTCAAGACGAAACTCGCTATCGGAATATGGGACCTCGATATCCTTACCGTTTAACAATTTGAACAATAATTTATCGTTTCCTGTGATATACATCGTTATGACGAGGTTCTTAGGAACTTGATCGTCTAAGCCCGTCAACATGGCACGATTATAGATGAGACCTGCCGCCATCGAAAGAGGAAGCAAGGAGAGCAGAGTCCAGTAGCCCTTTAGTGATACAAAGGTGAGAGCTGTTGTTGCAACCCAAGGCAAGGTTTTGCTTAGATAGAGCATCTCAGTGCCTTTATGGCTTTTGAGATGGTAAACATATTCTTCTCTGAGGTGATACAGGGACGATCCAAACTTAAAAGTGGAGAAAGAATAGTATTCCTGCAAAGGGAGTAAGGATTTCGTTGGAGTATTCCGAATGAATTTTGATTGTGCTAAGAGTTTAAGCATCTCAGAGTCTTTATTGTTGTCCTCTGGTTAAGTTTTGGATATTTATTTAAAACTATTTTCGTCACAGAATCTCCTAATTCACAAATCACAAATTGGGTATATGGGGTATTATAGGCTTGAATGACAACATGAGAAGCGATTCCTTTGAAGACTAGATTTTTCACGACCAGGTGAAGTCTCCGCTACTTTGTGGAAGTTATCGTTGGCATCCAGAGCCTCATTACTTGGTAAAGTATCTCTATCCCACGATTAAAAAAGCATGCATTGCTTTTTCTATTCAAATGCTGAGAGAATAATGCTGAATTAACTACCATCTAAGCAGCCTAGCAATTCAGATATTGTGTGTAGGAAATTTTGTGTGTTACAAAAATTGATAAAACGGGCTAAGCTCGTCTCTATGCAATTTTATTTGAAGATAAATAATACAGTATCAAATTTTCAAAATATCTTCGGTAATATGCTAGCTGAAGCAAATACTATGATAAACGACCGAATAACTGTGGACTATCGGCGAGGTCCGAAGATGCAACTTGATATCAACCCTTCCTGGGTTTGCTTAATTGAAGAGAAAGGTCTCGTTGCTATCGCAAACCGCATTAACCTTCTCAATTGCAATTATATCGCATTATTCAATCTGAAGTCGCTCAAACCAGTTAGAATAATCCCTTGCAACTTCCAGTTTCTAAGAAATTTGAGATATGTCCCAGAGTTGCGCTGCATGCTCGCCTTTGGTAAAGCTCCTTCAGCTCAACTCATGGATATCGACGCAGGCTTTAAGAAATGTTGGTCTAAGACCAGCGATGGGGAGATATTCGGCATAGACTTCGCTTTGGAAGAAAAACTAGTTCTGGCCGTCGGGAAATTCGATGGAGTGAAAATTTGGAAGTTAGATGATCCCGAGTTCGAAGAGCATAAATTGCAAGACATCAAGCTCTTCGGACAAACTATCGTTTATGTGAAAGGGATTAAAAAAGTGGTTCTGTTTTCGCACCAACGCGTTGCAATCGCTTCTTGGCCTGAACTTAGCGTAGTAACTTTTGTTGAAGAAAAGTTTGGAGTCCATGATTGGCCGATCCATAGTTTGTCGTATCTCCCAGAGTTTCGTTCATTTGCTATCTTTTATTTGTACGACAAGCCGCGACTTCTCTGGAGGATAGTAGATGGTAAACTCGGTGATAGTCAGACAGAACTCGAAAAAAAGGCGCAATTTCCTTTCGAGTTGGCAGGTGCTTGCCCAGGAATTTTCGAGCCAATTGCGTATTTTAATGAAAAAAACATACTTGGAATGGGTAAAAGTGGGGCTCTAGCAATCTCGCGAATTCCTGACGGGATGATTCAGACTCATCTTGAGGATAATTGCGCTATGAAGAACATTACGATGTGGAATTCAAGAAATAAGTTTTGTTTTATTGGGAGATCTGGAGGACATGATCCGCTATTTAACCTCCAATTTCGACTTTTCAACAATAACAAACGAAAATGAAGAATTGAATTAAGAGCCTATTAAAGCAGTTTCTTGCGTATTTCCCTTTTATTGTCTCGGCCCTAGTCTATTCATGCGCCCAAAACTATTACTAATGGTAGGGGTATATTGTACGCGAAATAATTAGTTTCAAAAAAAATTGCTGAAAGTTAGTCAGTTTACAAAGCAAAAATTTCGGGAAATTTAAAATATCATCATTTATCCATGACCGAAGCTCCTAAAAAACCTTATGATGTGTCTCTCTTCATCTTCCGGCGAGACCTCCGTCTAGAGGATAACACCGCGCTGCTGCACTGTCTCAGGCTGTCTACGGTGGCTATCCCTTGTTTCATTTTGGACAAAAAACAGATGGATAGAGAAACAAATGAATATTTTGGAGACAATCACATGCAATTTTTAATCGAGAGTCTCAAAGACCTAGACAAAGCGCTTTCGGCTTTCGGTTCGCGTCTTTTCTACTTCCATGGGCCTTTTGATCAGATTTTCCGAAAGATGGTTATCGAAATGAGACCTCAAGCTGTCTTTATTAATAGCGACGTAACGCCCACCGCAAAGGCCAATGATAAGGCCATTGAGGAGATTTGCAAGCAGCACTGCGCGAAATTTTTTTCATTTGACGATATCACGATCTTGAATCACGACTGCGTTGTGTCCAAAGCTAGAACTTGCTTCAAGGTATTCAACTCGTATTTTCGAGCCGCTTCCAAGGCCACTGTTCCTCCTATCGAAAAGAACAGCTACACGAACTACCAAAGCAAAGATGTATCGTACCAGTGCGAGTTTTCGGCAAGTCAAATCGATGAGTTTTATATAAAGAACGAGAAATTAGAGATCCATGGAGGACGTCAAGAGGGGCTGAAAAAGCTTGCGAATATGGACAAGTTTAAGAATTATCGTTGGGTTAGAGACTATCCTAAATACGAAACGACTCAACTCTCTGCTTACATGAAATGCGGTTGTTTATCCCCCCGAGAAGTTTATCATAAGGCTGCTGATGTCCTCGGTAAGCGCTCGGGGCTCGTAAAGCAGCTATTTTGGAGGGACTTTTTCACGAATCTCATCAGATCGTACCCGGAGTATCTTGAAAAATCCATGAAGCCACAATACCAGTATGTAGAGTACGAGAATAATCAAGAATTCTTTCAAAAATGGAAGGATGGAATGACCGGCATTCCTTTTGTTGACGCAGCGATGAGAAAACTCAACGCCACGGGATTTCTTATTAATAACTTGAGGTCCGTAGCGGGGCATGTTTTGGTAATGGACTTGTTGGTTGACTGGCGACTAGGAGAGAAGTACTTTGCGTCCAAGTTGGTTGATTTTGACCCTGCTACCAGCAATGGAGGTTGGCAGCTATGCGCAGGGACAGGAGTCCAGAGGCGCAGATGGCTCAAAGTGCCGAATCCATGGCGTCAGTCCGCAAAATACGATAAAAACGCCGAGTTTATTAAGAAATGGATTCCAGAGCTGAAGCAGTGCGACCCCAAGGATCTCCATAACTGGGAGAAAGGCTTTAAGAAGTATCCAAAGGTGAATTATCCAAGACCTATAATTAAGCACGCAGATCAAGCGAAGAAAACGATGAAGGTTTATAAAGATTCGGCAATGCTTCATCGAAAAAGGAAAAGCGAAGCTAAAAAATCAAAGAAAGGCTCTAAAATGGGCAGGAAGCAGGCTGTCTCGGAGTCAGAAAGCGAGGAGGAGGAAGATGAAAGCGAAAATGAGGAAGATGATGGCTCAGGTTCTGACGATGATGATGAAAGTTCAGGTAGCGAAGGAAGTGACGATGAGGAAGAGGAGGAAGAAGTTAAAGAAAAGTCATCAACGAAGAAAAAAAAAGTCTCAAAAGGGACTTTGAATGATTATTGGAAAGTAGGAGATAAAACCCCTGATGTTTCTATGGATATCGAAGAAGAGTCGAAATCAGAGGCCAAAAAAGAAAGATCGAAATCAAGCAAAAGCAAAACGCCAACAAAAGTAAAGAAAAAAGAAAAAGAGGAAACGAAGAAGGAAAGGAGCTCGAGTGCAAAAAAATCGAGGACCAAAAGCCAAGATCAAGACAAAGAAAAAGAGAAAAAACCTAGGAAATCCTCGACAACTAAAGATAGTCGCAGCAAAACTCCTAAAAAAGAGAAAACATCAGAAAAGAAAGTTAGTTCGCAAGGGAAGGGGTCTAAAAGGAAAAAGCCTGTAAGCTCTGAGGAAAATTCAGAGAATGAAATAGAAGTTGTCAGAAAAAGCGTCGATAAAGCTGAGGTCGCAAAGCGCTCCGTCGATAAAAAGTTGGACAGGGAGGATGACGCAAACTTGCACAAAATCCCTCGAACCATGCACACTCCTGATGTCCGCAAACATAGACCTGAAGAGAATAAAATTTCCACAAAATCACCTTCAAAGCTCACAGAAAGAAAGCAAGATGACGAGATTATTGATTTACCGAAAACATCCAAGCCAAAAGCTAATGACATCATTACCATTGATAATATTGATCTGTTTAAGTTTGGCTGGAATAAGCCAAATACAGACTCCCAGAATATGTAGCGAGTAGTCGTAGTAGTAGATTTTAACATTCTCTATCTTTATATTATTAAGATCGTTTTCGAGAAATTACAAGTTAATCCACTCAAATCCTCGCCAAAAACATTTAATGAAGTTCATTAAAGCATGTGTTGGACTATAGAGATTCAGAGAGTGGCGGCTAATGTGATAGTAAACTAAAAAAAAATTACAGCATTTGTAAATGCAGAATATAAGAACGGAGTTAATAAGTAAATCATATCTCAGATAGCATACACATTAATATCACAAAAATCGAAGTAATTTTAAACATCTGTGGCATTTAAAATATATATTTGCTATAGAAGCGATTCGATGGAGCCACGACTTAGCCTTGTGAATCTGCCTCCATCTTCCCAGTTTTATATCTTCTGTTTCTTAACACCGAGCGAACTTCTCACGAAAGTCTCGTTACTCAACCATAGCATGTTCAAACTCATCAACGAATCTAAATACATGCTGACTCATTGTATTCTTGGACTTCTCGGATCTTCAAAAGAACTCGAAAGTCTACTTTCCGGCATGGATGAGGTTAAACTGAGCATAGTCTTAGAGCGGATAAAGTTTTCAGCCAGCTGGAGAAGAGAGTTACCATTTTTCGGTTTTCAAAGCACAGGAGGTGTTGATTCTAACCGTGCTTTTTGGCACTTTGATAAGATTTTTGCACAGTCCAATCTTTCTCCTTACACATCGCACATAAGAGCGAACTTCCAAGTTCAAGGTGCCTTAGCATTCGATTATTTCGAAGTCACTAACACGATTCCAAATACCTATCGACTGAAAAAGAATCCCCTTGAAAAAGTATTTATGGAGTATTGGGACTATTTTAAAACGAAAAGATATTCGTTGGCTTCCTACATGAAGGAGAAAGCCACTGCAGAGGAAAACTCTTCGAGAATTAATCTCTCATACTTTCCGCTTGATGATATTATTGGGGTTATGACGGAATTCACGGTCAAGCGACCATTGTTTCGTGCTTGTCCTATAAAAACGCTTATGGTATTCGCTTCAACAGAACCAATTGAATCATGTGACGATCCCATGATCGAGGTCTTTGAGGGGATTAGCAGTCCTGACCGATTATGTACGTTATATCAGAGCCATTCGAGGAATCCATATCTTCCGGAGATATTTTACACAAATATAATGAAACTTAAGGCGGTAAAGCAAAATAAGGAGGACACGTTGCTGAGATCTGCAGATTTTGCAATTTTTGTAAATAAACCGAATCGTCTGTCACTCAACGTGAGACCAGCGTTTTGGTTGAGATTTTGCGAGGACGGCGCAGAGTCCTTTCAAATTGTATTGCCTAACACAAATTTATTTCATGGAAAATATTTACTTGTCAAAGTCCTAGATGCCATGGGGACTCCGTACAGTACTTCTGCGGGGAGAAACGCCTCGATTTTTAGTGTGTCTGCAAAAGGTTTTCTGATGGAAAAAAATGAAATTTTACTTCCGTTTTTGAAAGAGATCAAGGAAATATGAAAGCAACTATTTGCTTAATGATACTGTTTGGTTTATTACCGAAATATAAAGGAGTCTATAAGTCTAAATATGAATAATTTGCTGGCAATATATTATAATATGAGCAATTACTCTTTATTTTGTCCATAGTCTTCTTATGAATATGATAAAAGAAATTGAAATGAAACTTCTAAAGAAAATTGATTACGCTTCTAGCCCTGCGCTGTAGCTCGGTAATGAAATGCAACAATAAAACGTTTCAACGCGAGGGCCCTCTTAATTATCTGCTAATTGGCTATTATCGTTGAGTATTCGAATTGTTTCACACGGTAAAATAGCTTTTTGCTGAAATTTATTGACATGAAATTAGAAAAGATCTGCCCACAGTGCAACCAATACGAATGACATGAGTTAACCAGCTATTCTGGTATTTGTACACTCTAAAACTTTTATACAGACTACGATCTACTAAGTGGCCACATTTTCTTAAGTTCTTCTTTCTTCTCAGGAGAATTGATCCAACCAAGCACTTCTTCTAGCAAAAACCTAAAAGAAATCATGAGGAACTTCAAACAAACTAATGTAAGATACTTTTTGTCAGTTTTCCATTTCAATTTCAGTTTGGAGGCAGAATCAATATCGTTATTTTTCAGTTTATTGACTATTGAAGTCACTTTCGGGTTCAAGTTTCCTTCCTTTATCGTTTCTGGCTTCAGAATCAAATGCTTCGCAAACGGTTTCAACTCATCTAGCACTTGTCCTTCTATCAACGCTCTCGCAAAGTGGATGAATCTTTTAGGGTCATTATCGAATTGGTGCTAGAGTGAGAATGAAGAGTTAATCAATTGAAGGATCTTAGGAGCTCTCTTTTACTTCAAAGCATGGAAGACCCCATTTTTTTGGACCGAACTCGGCTGACGCGAATCCAATGACTTCGTCTCGCTTCTTCGAGTAGAATGGCGCAGGGTTTTGTAGCAACGTCACTTTCTGAGTGGTAGAGTTGCCGTATTTAACTAACCATTCAAGATTTAAAACCGCACTGACATTTCTGATGTAGAGTCTAAGGAAAGTAATTGAGTGATGTTATCGGTGGGATATAGTTGAGAAAAGTCTTACTTCTTTGATTCGAAGATTTCATCGTAAGCCACGAAAGAAGGGTATTCTCCTTTTAAACAGGAAGTCGGATAAATATGAGCTTCCATATTGTAGTCCAACAGTTCATAGAGGAAGTTGCTACGGACGCTCTTAGGGTCTTTTCGACTCTTACGAGCGATTCTTGTTAATGCTACAGAAACGATGATTTCGAGTAAAACCATCAGATCGTTATTCGATGGGAATGGGTATTTGTTAAAGAATTCCTTCAAATCCTATTATTACCAAAGGAGGTTGGTTACCTTCAAATTCCAAAAAACAAAAAGAAATTACCGTTTTCTCTTGCTGGCTTTGGATAAGCGTGTCTAAAAGAATCTGTATTTGGTGGAAGTTCAAGTATATCGCTTTTAGGCCTTTGCTCAACAGGTTATATTTTGCTGCGAAATCGACAATCACGCCCTCAAGAAGATCGATCTACGAAAATTTCGTAAATACAGAAGATTATTAAGTTAATTACATTATTATTATGAGGATGAGCATTCACAGTTTGGATGAACTCTCCCAATAGATTCATCACGGTAAACAAATCGCTGTATCCCACAATGAACTTTTCGTATCTTTTCTTGAAATTCTCGCTCTTAGGCTTCTGTGCCTTCGTTTCCTCATCTTCGATAAAAGTCGCTAGATGATGATAATTAAGCGATGAGTAACTATGAAACAAAATGCTGTTACGTTCAGCAGCATCCTCGCTAACGAACTCTGAGTATCTGTCATTGTTCATAAACAGCTCATCGACGGACATTCCCGCAGCGATGAGTATGCCATAGCCCAAAACGCCACGAGCACGACTTTCAAGGATTAACTTCGAGAAACGAGGAGCAAGAGGAATCAGCGAGCAAGCTTTTCCGAGCTCGGTCGTCACGGTCAGATCCTCAACGAATTCTTGGGAGTTTTTGGCAGCATGCTGGGAGGTACTTTGTCTTTCTACCTCAAGTAGTTTGAGACTGAGGAGATTTTTGAAAGCGAGCTGTAGATTTTTGCTGTCGGGACGAGTGGGGAAAGGGAATTTGATAACATCTTTAATACCAATTGCCTAATTTTCAATTAACAACGATTAGATAAGCTCATGAGGATATATCGATACCTTCAGTTGGAGGACAGTGGGTTCGAGGGGCAAGTTTGTTATTTCTGGAGGAGAGAACTGCTTGAAGACATTTCCGTACACTGCATGAGAGTATAATCGATAGCAGAAGCCCGGTCCGACTCTTCCCGCTCGTCCTGCTCTTTGATCAGCCGAGGCTTTAGAAATCCAATCAATTCTGTATCTGCTGATCATCAGTTTATCATCGAACACTCTCTTCTTTTCTTTTCCGGTGTCAATCACGTATTTGATTCCTGGGATCGTAATAGAAGTTTCAGCAACATTTGTTGCGACTACAATCAGTCTAACAATATTCAAATAAACATTGGTTAGGGGATTTTCACATGAATTATGTTATATTACCTCGTTTCATTTGCATTGAAGTTTTTAAATATCTTTTCCTGTTCAGCGATCGGAAGCTTCGAGTAAAGCGGATAGATCTTATATTTAGATACATCCACCTGACTTTGCTTTGGAGCTTTTTTCTCAGGCTGTGCATCTTCGTTTTCAGCGCTCTTCTTCTTTGGATCTTCAACAATTTCCTCATTTTCACTGTCTTCAGAGTCGAATTTCAGCAAGTCCATTCTATTTTTTTCTTTAGTTTTGCCTTGATCTTCATCAGAAGATTCGTCTCCTTTTCTATCCTTCTTTTTTCTAGACTTCTCCAATCTCTCCCTTAACTCCTTACAGAACTCATTGACCTCTTTCTGTCCTGTTAGAAACACCAATATGCCTCCAGCAGTGAGTTTTGTATGTATTTTAACGCATTTTTTCAATGCTTCTTCAAGGTAATCATCCTTTGTGACTTTACTATGGAAAGTCGTGACAGGGAACTGTCTCGCCTCGACCTGCAAATGAGGGATCTGTTTTGGGAAAAGATGCTTGTTCTCCGTAAAATCAGTGATTCGCAACGTCGCTGACATGATCACGATCCTCAACGGATAAAACCTGTACTTTCCCGTTGATTCAATACCTTTCTCCTTCATTTTCTGCCTTTCCTTCAGACTCATATGCAGCCTTATATTAACAATTCTACTGAGAAGTCCGATCAAAATATCAGTGTTGATCTTCCTTTCATGCGCCTCGTCGATTAATATGACAGAATAGTTGCTCAACAAGAAGTCTGTGCACATTTCTCGCAGCAAAAGACCATCAGTCATGAACTATTTTAGATTAGGGGATTAGTGTTAAATGAATGAGTTTCACCAATTTACCTTTATTCTATTCGCCTCACTAAAACCAGAGCTCTCGTGACGGACCTGATAGCACACAGTCTCACCGATCTTTGTCCCTAGTTCATCAGCAACTCTTTTCGCGAGGGCAATCGCAGCGATACGTCTTGGCTGAGTGACCTAATTATATATTTTCATGAGATTTTCTCCTAATTTTCGAGAGTTTACCGCGATCAGCCCAGGGTTAGGACCCTCTTTATTCGAATATCCTCTTTCATACAAAAACTGCGGGACTTGCGTACTCTTTCCTGAACCAGTTTCTCCAGAAACAATCGTGATCAAATTATTATTAATCGCGTCGATAATATCACTTTCCCTCATAAAGATGGGAAGTTTTTCTCTCTGCTCAGTGATCTCTTGCGGTCGCTCCACCGGTTGATTAAATTTCGCATTCATCTCGTCCAAAAAGATGCGAATGTCTTTGTCTTCAACAGTTATATTCTCGTCGATTTCGAAAAGATCGTCGTCAGTCGTGGATTTGGATCCGATTTCCTCTTTTATGTAGAATTTCTGCTTAAATGGGTTCTCTTTCAGATTCAACACAAAATCATCTTGAATATTCAACTCGATTCCTGTTGGTCCTTTCTGCTTTGGCTTTTCTACAACAGGTTTCGTGGCTTTTGACTCTTCCTCTGTTTTAACTTTCTTGTTTTCGTAAAATTTCATAGCGAAAATGTTCACATGAGGCTGGGGGGCCGCGTTCTCAGTCTCCATCGTATTAGAGTCCTTTTTCGTCTCTTCTTTTTCAGCTTCGATGATTACCTCCTCAACGGGCTTTACCTCTTCGGGTTTGAAAGCGTTGCGTGATTTTTTGCCCAGGTCTTTGACTGTAGTGAGTTGATTCAGCATTTCGGGAGTCAATTTGTTTTGGCTGAGATTCTTCATAACTTCTTTCATCTCCTCATCGCGTTGCTTTTTATTCTAACGATACGGATTAGATGGTGGTGAGTAAAAAGAGGTACTCTCAGCTTTTCCTTCTTCTTCTGAAGCCTTGACTTCTCGTTTTGGTCTTTCTTCTTACTCATTAGGATTCCTCAATTTCCAAATTAAGCCTTCAATAAGATTTATTTGAAGTGTAACATCAAAAAGTGACCTTCAAATGGCTATGTAGTGAAATATGACTTTTCGAATGAGCATAAATATCGCGTGAGGACCTTAAAACATGCTGATGGGATCTAATCTTTTAGAGATAACCTCGTGACAAGTCATCATTAATTTTTGAGATTTTCTCAAGGCAAACAGTCAAACTGCATCTATAGGATTTGCTAGTTTGTTTAGAAATATTTTTGCTCAGAGATATTATCATTGGAAATTGAATTCTATTGCTTGAGGTCGTTACTGAGTAAATTGTGAGGGTCCATTAAAGAGTTCCATATTTGTTTTGCATTTTGATGTTGTAACGATTTTTCCATTTGGAATTTGCCAAAATACTAAATAGATATAGTTTGAAGCGAGTCCAACCACCATTCCTTGTCCATAAATTACTAGTTTGTTATATTAGTAACAGCTATACGCTGTCTATCAGTGTAAAACTGACGTCTAGAAATTAACACTACTAATGAAAACAGCAAAATTATGATTCTAATAATGGCACTTTCGCCTTGAAGTCATTATGAAACATATTATCCTATACAGTCAAACGCAAATGAAAAATAAATTCGACACGATGAAACAATGACCTTGCTTCTATATATGTATAGGTAAATTTTCTCCTATTGACTAAAGAGACCTACAACGCGTACCTCGCACCTATTATTCTAAGGCCATTCCATCATCTTCCTCATCCATCATGGTGTCCTTTTTCTTTTTGGCCTTTCTGGCTTCGATTTCTTGATTCTTTTTCTCTTCTTCCTCTTCTCTGAGCAGGACTTGCTTTTTGATCTTCTCCTTGATTTGTTTGTCCTCGATAAGATCGACGTGCTTCATCAATTCGTCCTCAACGAGGTCTGGTTGCTTTGCTTTCGCGGCTTTTCTCCTTTATTACAGAATCGCTAATTAGGATTATCAAAAGAAAGTTTTTTACTTTGCGATAATGTAGTCCTTCTCTCTTCTTTCTCTGATCTTTTGAATCTTCTTCATCGCTTGGATGGTATTCACCATCAGCTCTCGATTGTACTTAATTGGAGTGTCTCTCTTCTTCTCAAATTCGAAACAACTGTCCACGACCATGTCCTTGCCTACAAAATTGATTAGATGGAGTTAATGACTTGTCCCTTACCATGGGCCTTTCTGTATGCCTTGGTCCATTTGACTTTTCTTGGGTTTCTCTTAGCTTTGAACAATCTATGGCACTTTGATCTGCAGAATCTGAAAATCTACAGCGAGTTTAGGTTAATCGAAGCCACAAAAGGACGTTGTACCTTAGCATCGTTCCTGACGAAGCTGATACCGTGGCCAGGGTAGATGTTACTTGAGCAGAAATAGCACTTTTCAATTCTCATGATTCTATGCCCAAAACTCTAAAAATGTCAAATTAAAATTACAACAGAATTGAACCAAAAATATATAAAGGTAGACTTGTTTAATAGACCGAGTCTAAACATATCTATCAATGATTCTCAATATTTCATAGAGTCTCTTGAAGCAACAGAAGTTGAGATTGAAGTGAACACACCCTATTAAGGATATTTGCCAAAAAAAGAGATTTCATCTCATGTTGTATTTATTTGATTCAATGAAATCTTTAATGATGACTTTTGATATTCAAGATGGTCTGGCTCGTTGGGCGACTGAATAGACATTACATGAGCTAAATATTTGAAAAACAGCAGCTTCATTTTAGTAAATAAAATCTAAAAGGCGAAGACTCCTTATTCAGGCAACTAAATAATTTGCGTTTCGTAATAAATTTGAGGAATCAACAAACACAGTATAGGATATTAACGCACCCTAAAGCACAACAAAAAATATGTCGGTTGTCTACACCATCATCAAACTCATATTTCGGTAATCAATTTTGCTATTCCTACGGCTTAACACTCCGAAGTTTGATGTCAAATTTATTTTTCAAAGACTTGAGTATCATTGGACTGCAAAACATCCCAAAAGTAAATCTCTCCTTTATCCAACATGTACTTATGAATTCAATATTAGGAAGGACCACTCATTCTCTGCGGAAACCACGCAAACCAATTCATAGACGCCATTGTAAATTTCGATCACTTCACAAATTGATCCAACTCTACTCGTTTACTAGCTTTTGATGGCTTTTGCTCCGCGAAGAACTAGTATCGTTATGGCAGCGTCGGTAAAACCAAGATTTATTACAAAGCTAACGTTTTTTGTAGTCATTTCAAAAGCCCGTAATCGGATGGTTTGCCCGTCATATGGGAGTAATTCCTGTTGACAGACCTCAGGTATTAACAAAAATTTATTCTGTCAGAGAGCTTATCTGTATGCAAGGACCATGCTAAACCCGGCAAGGGGTCAATTCTACATATTAAGAATGAGACAATCATCGTACTCATTGAATTGTAGATCTTTTGCTAATAGATTTTTTTTTCTTATCCAAGGGCGAAGGAACTCAGTTTTCTCTGTTGAAGCCAGGAGATACGCTAAAGATCAAACAGGTAAGCGACTTCAAAGGTTTCCCTATAGTGCTGACCTACTATGCCATCACTCTTAGTTCTCCGATGATTTTATTGTGAAAAAAGTGACTAGCGACACTGAGGTAGAGGTCTCCTACGCCAAGCCATTTGAGAAGCTCTTGGTACAATCAAGCTATACGGTAAATCTCAATTCTGTCGCAACCTCGTCAATAACTCTATCAAGGTCATACCTAAACTTGATCAATCAACGCTATATTCTAAAGCTTGGGAAGCTCTACATAAGGGTGCTTGCATCGCTATTTTTCCTGAGGTACTAGTAGCCACATTGTGAATTGTAACTTATATTATCATTATTTTCAGGGAGGATCTCACGACAGAACTGAGTTCTTGCCATTGAAAGCAGGAGTTTGCATCATGAGTTTAGGAGCCATGACGACTGCCGATATTACCGTGAAAATCCTTCCTTGTGGCTTGAACTACTACCGAGTAGATTTGCATATTAATACCGCTCCTTTCTAACTCTCCGGATTTAGGGACATGAATTCAGGAGCAAGGCTTCCATAGAATTCGGGCAGCCATACGACATCCCAAAAGAGCTTGCCCAACGCTATACAGTTAGCAAGAAAGATGCGATATCGGAGCTCCTTGCGACTATCGAAAAAGTTCAATTGTTTGGAGATCTCACCGTTAATTTGCTTTTCATTAGAATATGCGTGGCGTGACTATTCGTGCCCCTACCTTTAGTGAGCTGACTTCAGTCTTCATCGCGAGAAGCCTTTATGTTCCTGAAGACTATAAGTTGTCTCCCAAAGAGGAGTTCATGCTGAATAGAAGGATGGCCGAGGGATATAACAAATTCAAAGACCATCCTGAAGTCGAAAAGTTGGTTGCTTCAGTCAAGGCCTACCGACTACAACTTAAAGCTCTCGGACTTGGCGACGGGCAAGTAAGCAGTTTTTAGTTGCTTCCTTCAAATAATGATAATCATCCCTCATAGCTCAGAACCATCATCGCGAAAAAGGAGTCTATCGTTCCGAAGTTTTTCAGATCTCTCGTTCTCTTCTTAGGATGCTTACTAATTGTAATCTCTATTCGCTAAGTCCCTTCCGTAACCGCTCTCGCATCTCATAGGGCTTGCCAGGGTTCTTCCTTAACGGGCCTGTTGGCCTCTTCTCGAGTTACCTCGCCGAAAAAGAAAGAAGAAAGGTACTATTATCAACAAAGCTACGGAGTGTTAACTGGGACTCCTTTGTCAGGCCCTAAGAAAATCAAGCGTGAAAGTCAAAGCTACCGACGTTATCGCCAGTCAAAAGCTCGTCGCAGCGTTTGTGGCCTTCCCCGTGGCGTCTTTCTTCTATACCTTTGCGTTCTATACGTTGATCAAATACTTTTTTGAGTTAAATCGTAGACAAAGCCTAACCTATACGATGATTTTCTTCATGTCCTGGCCAGTCTACAGCTACAGTAATATTTTCCTATTTCTATTCACTAACCCCTTGCTCTCCTAGTGATGATCCTTTGTTATGACGTGCTTGTAAGAAATCTGCGCAGAGTGGTCGCCTGGATGTATTTGATGCTTTACAGAAATAAGCTGGAAGATCTCCTGAAAATGAGAGCTCTACTCAAGGAAAAGGTACGTTTAATATTTCTCTTTTTTTCAAACAACAGACTTAATCTCTCTAATTTTAGATCACGGAGTTTGTAGACAAGCATGGTGCGGAAGTCGTGAAGGACTTTGATCATAACAGAATCATCAACAAATGGAGCAAGAAGAGAAAAATGCAGATTGAGTTAGATAAAGCTTTTGAAATTCTCCAAGAATTGAACATTTGATGCTCACTATAGGTGATCATCATCTCTAAGGTTGTTTCATTTGCTTTATTTGTTGTTAAGTAAATTTGTTCGGTCTACTTCGAGCAATATTATATATGTCTGTTTAAAAATGAACGAAACGCTCCTTAATTTGTTAGGATGCAACTATCTAAGATTAAGATTCCAACAGCACCTAAATATCGGCTTCTACCACTCCGAGAGATTTGAAATAGTCCTTGATCTTCTCAACGCTCAAAGGACCAACGTAAGAGAACTGGAGAATGCCATCCACTTTCTATTGTTACAAGGAAAAGTTAAGCTACTAATTCAAACGAGGAAATTCTTACCATGTTCTTTGGCTTGGTGATTGTGACGTTGTCTCTTGACTTGATTTGGGCCTTATCGTTGGTTTCGAGTAACACTTTTTTCAACTAGATAACCGTTGTTAGTAGGAAATAAGGATATATATCGTTTACCCCTTCAAGGTCCAAAGCACTCTTGTTTCCGAAAAGTCCATAGAGATATTTCTCACCAACAAAAATAATTCCCTTGTTAGCGTCCTTAAGCGCCTGAGCGTGGTTGTTCAGGAAGCTGAAGTAGATTGTGGCTTCATCATGGTCAGAGATGACATAAGCGCTCTTGACCTCAGGGTTGTCGAGGACATATTTCACCTGGAGGTTCAAGATCTTTTGTTCTTGACGAGCGCATTCGTTGGAGTATTTCTTTGATTCCTTGAAGAATTTGTCAGCAGTTTCAACGATCAAATCTTGAGGAATCGACCAGAGCTTCTGAAGGTTGTTGAGAATCTCCTTCTCAGTGTTAAGTCTCTGGATGGTTCTTTCACCAGCGACGTAGTAAAGTCTGACGATACCGTCTTGGATTTTGGTGGTTCTGAGGATCTTAATCCAACCGACTTCAGAAGTATTATCGCAGTGAGTACCGCAGCAAGCCTCAACGTCAGTGTCTTCGATGTGGACGACTCTGAGTTGGTTTCCTGGAACAACACCTCCTTGGTACAGTCTGAATCCGTACTCGAGCTCGGCTTGAGCCTTGTCCATGTAGAATTTCTTGATCTGTCTGCTCTCGAGGATGATTCTGTTGGCCTTGTTCTCAATTTCGATTTCTTGTTGCTTGGTCAGAGAATCGTAATGGGTGATATCAAGATGGGCTTGCTCAATAGTCTTCTTAGCACCGTTTTGCCAGACATGAGGACCGAGGACGGCTCTGCAGGCAGCAAAGACAATGTGAGTACCAGTGTGGTGGTTTCTGAGTTGTCTTCTGCGTTCTTCATCGATGTGTCCTGACACGGTCTGACCAATGTAATGGGCATTGTCTGGATTTGGAAGAGGTCTGTCCAAGATGTGAAGGACGACCTTGCCGACTTTCTCGACATTGACGACGCTGTATTCTTCACCATCGATCTTCAAAGTTCCGACGTCGTTTTGTTGACCTCCAGAAGTTGGATAGAACACACTTCTGTCAAGAATGACGATATTTCTGACGTTATTCTGGGTGAGGTTGGCGAAAACGTCGAGGACTTTAGCTTCGAAGCTGACGTCGCTGCTGTGAGCTTGGTCGTAGAAGATCAAATCAGTTTCTTTCAAATGAGCGGTGTTGTAAAGGATGACTTCAGCAGGCTTGGTGATTCTTTCTTGTTGCTGGGCGATTTCGTAGTAGAGGTTGTTAGGGATCGGTTGGCCAGAGAGTTTGGCAACAGTGTCAGCAGGAATACCGTAAGAAGTGACAGCAACAATCCAGTCGTTGATGGTGAGTTGTTTTGATTTCTTGAGTTGTCTGTCGAGCTTGGCCTTTTGGTCTTGGTCAGTGGTGCTCCATCTCTCGAATTCAACCTCAATGATCTTCTCGAAGGATGGGTATGGCTTGAATTTGCCGTAGATCTCTTCAAGGTCGAGCTTGTGGTGCTCGAAGATTTCAAGGAATCCCTTGAGGCCGAGCTTGTCCCACCATCCGTTGTTCTTCATGATGGCGAACACTCTTCTGATGACGTTACGGAGGTTGCTTCCACCACCATTGTTTGATGGGAGTGAACCGTCTTGGATGATCATCATAGCGGTACGGGTGTGATCAGCGACAATGTAGAGATCCTTTGCCATGAGAATAGCTTTCTTCAGTTCTTGGACTGTAACACCGACTTTCTCAGCAATGAACTCCCAGGTCTTATCGATGTTTTCGGCTTCATCGACGTCCAACAAGCAGGAGTATGGTCCGAATTTCTCCCAGATCTTTTCGTCGACGACGACATCGAGTTTGCCTCTGAGGTACTTGAGCACGTGGCGGAAAGTGTCCTCGTATGAGGTAGCAGATCCGTTGACTGCCCATGGAATTCTCTCAAGACCGATACCGACATCAATGACCTTGATGTCGAGCTCTTCATAAGAGCCATCGTGGAAGGTTTTGTATTGCATGAACACCATGTTACCGATTTCAAGACCACCAACGAAGGCCTCAACTGAAGGTCCGAGGTTACCACCTCCGGCCCAGACGTCCTCAACGTAGGTGATTTCAGTTGGGTCAATTTCGAGTTCCTTTGTCAACCAGTCGTTGAAGAACTCAACGCATTCCTCCTTGAAAAATACGTATTTGTCTGGATAGTTGAACACTTGGATACCAAGCATGATGAAGCCAGAGTAGTGACGGCCGGTAAGACCGATGTTGTCCAAGTCATTGAATCTGACGGAGAATTGAGGGCAGATGAGAGGGTTTGCTGGTGGGTCCAACTCTCCCGTGACGCAGTATGGTTGGAAGCAGTAGATACCAGCAGCGACGTAATCGACGTCGTTTCTCCATCTGGCGACGACTGGGTATCTCTCGATGGCGTTGCAAGGGATTCTTGCGCTGGTGAGAGATTTCTTGAATCCTTCCCAGGCTTGAGCATATGTGATTTTCTTGCCGTTTCTTCCGATACCAACTCCGGTTCCGATAAAGCTGTACTTTCCTTCAGCGCTGGAGTCACCACAAGTCTGAATCTTGCTGTCTTTGTGCTTCCAATAGTAGTGCTTGGTGACTGGGCATTGAGCTCTAACGAATCCGATTTTCTCGAAAACCTTTGTAGGGTAGAACTTGTCTGGGTTGGCTTCGAACTCTGGGCGAGCTTTGGCTTTGATTTCCTGTTGAATTTGAAAGCTGCGTTTAGCGAAAGAAGGCGGAAAAAAAGAATTACCTTAACAGTAAGGCCTTTGACGGTCTTTACTTCTTCGATTTTATCGTCAAATTCTGGTTGTTGTGCTTTCGACATGCTGAAATACCTGGCAGGTGTTTTGTAGACGACAGTAAGTCTTGCGAAGGCTTTGAACAGAATTTTTCTGTTTTAAAAGATCTTTGATTTTATATTTTCGGGAAACAAATGCTATTAAAGCATCTGAAATTTTAAAAAAACGCCTGATGCACTCTCATTTCAGTGCATCGTTTGCAGGTTATTAATGATCTAATTTTAGTTGATACACTGGAAGAATTTTTCATAAGGTAAGAAATGATGCACTCAAAGCCTGTAGAAGTGATTCCGAGCACATCCTAATGCCATCTAGGACCCAAATTTGAGGATTGCGTGCAAGTTAAATAGATTCTATGGCAGAAAAAGAAAAAATTTCCAAGCTAGCTTCTTATAAATAGAAGAGTAATTATTGTATGTGGCTCAACTTTGTTAACAGAAAGAGAGATCGCATACTTGAGCTATTTGACTTCATCCATTGGGTATTCCAATCAAAGTTGAAAATGGTGTGTATGAGAAGGTATGCAGTCACTAAGTGAATGTTGTGATAGTCTGTGAAGCTAAGCATTGACATTCTCAAGCCGTAGTGGAGTACCATTCATTCAGGAACGGTCTGAAGCAGTGGGATCTAATGAGAATCATTTAAGATTTAAAATTCCAGTAGCAATAAAAAACAACAGAGCAATGCGTTAGTAATGTATAATGGATCTCAAGTGGGATTACGTAGGTTTTGTAATGAGAGAGCGAGAAACTATGCTATGTCTCTAACAATGTTGAAAGTTAATTACGACTTGAAAGTTCTGAAAGATATATACCGATAATATGAACAGAAGGAAATTATACAAACGCCAATGAGTCAGAAGCCGCTCAAAAGTATGCTGCTTTCTGAAGTCGGGCTTTTTACGGCCTATGCATCCAGTTTTCTGATCAGGTTTGAGAGTTTCACTGATTACTGGTGAGGTCTATTTTCAACGTCGAAAACCTGAAGAAAGTTCCACAATTTAAGGAAAATAGTCTCGGATGAAAATTGGTTCTTATGATAGTATTTTCATATGATGGCTCGCATTCTCATGCGCCAGGGCCATTTATAATAGCATTTTCAGCCATTCCGACCAAGTTATTAACGATCTGACAATAGTTTAAATTAGTCCTATCCGAAGCCATATCCAGTGCGCTGAACCACCTCGTTGCGATGACAATAGCTACAATAGGAGTCCTAAATTGAGGAGAAGAGATGTCTGATGGCTTTCCTATCTTCAATATTCAAACCAGAATAATATCGATCCTTCCGATCTCCAAAAAAAAAAAATTCGCATTGCAAAATTAGGAATGAATTTCGAGCAATCTACAACACAAAGCAATTGGGTTGTTGCGTAACCTCCGTGTTTCTTTCATCTATCAGACCTAAAAAGGAACCATATAAAAAATGATATTTTGACACATTGGCTCTCATGGAACAGGAGTAGGCAGCTCTTTTTGTCATTGTTGTTAGAAAAAAGATTGAATCTCAGCGATTGAAAATTAGCTTGAAAGCACAGGAGCAAATTCGCAAGCCAAAGTAAAAAAAAAAATAGAAGTTAGACAGATTCTTTCATTAATTCGTTCTTGCTCGAACTTCATGATGAGTGTTTCTCTCCTCAGTTGATATCATCAAGCAAAGCTGTCCAATAATTCCTACCAACTCAAACTAAAATTATTTGTCTCCAGGATTAATTTGCTCTCAAAGCGGGTAACCTAACGGTAAAATTATCAAACTTAATTATTATATTGTTCGCCAAACTAAAAACTTTTGCAAATACTATATGCTCTCCCACATCAACGAACTGAAACACAGCTACTCGCTGGACCAAGAATTCTTCAAGAACTACGGCATCTCTCTCGTTCAGACAAAAGACGATATCCTCTCAACTTTTGAAGAGTATAAAACAAATTCACAGAAATTTATCACCTCAGGCAGCAAGCTTGACTCCGAAACCGAAAAGCTGAATCACTTCTTCGACGAAACTCAACGCCTCCTCACAAAGTTACAAAAGTCGTCGTCTTCCTTCCATATCAAAGACACGATCTTCATTGAAGCTCTTTTACAAGTCTTTCGTGAGAGAAAGGTAGAAACCATTTCGCCTGTCCGTTGTATGAACTCAATTGTCAACCTAGGTGTTTCGAGACATGCTAATCCAACAATTTCAAAGCTCGTCGAGCTCTGAAAAGAAGCCAGAACTGCCGAAAAAAGTGAAAAAGAAAAGTCGTACTACATCTACCCAAACCCCAAATAAATCAAACAAAGCGCCCATCTTTTCCGAGCTAAAAGACGCTGTAATTCATAACCTTGAAGACAAGGTTCAGCAGCTACGGTTGATTATCGCGAGTCTGGTAATACATTTTGTTACCTTGTCCATCTCACCCCCATCCTCTCAAGTTGACCCACAGAAATGAATCGGAATCTCAGATTCCCAAGCAGAGCATTGCTGGACTGAGGAGAAAGTTCGACTCAAAGAAGCTGGAATACGGCGATGAGCTACTGGAAGAAGCGATACAAACGCTGAGAGACAATAACCTTTATTACTTATCACCAGAAGAAATTCTACAACGGTCGATCGTGAAGAACCTCGAGCGCGTGGCATCGGATATTAAACTGAATGTGGAATTAAAAGCCCAAGCTGCGTCCAGCAATGTGTTACGCTTGGAGCCCGTGACTGAACCTCTGCCCACGTCCAATCAATTCTTAACAGATTCACTGATTATGCAAGACTCTACGCCTGTGGGCCAGGTGCAATGCAGAGAAAATAACGAATTCGTTAAGCAAACAGAAGCAAACGTTGAGCCTAGCAATAACAGCTGCTTGCAACGAACGAAGGATGCATTGCTTAAAAAACTGATCCGAGCTGCCCCACAAGAGGAAATGGAATCATCCATAGACGAAAAACTTACGAGACCCCTCACAAAGAATCGAAGTTTGATTGAGACACGTATTACTAAAAGTCCTAAAAAGAAGAAAAGCAAAAAGAACAAAAAAGCTTCTGCTAAATCCTGCCAAAACATTGAGATCAAAGCGCAGTTGTCTTCGAGGATAGAAACCCTGAAGGATCAAGAGCTATCGAGCATTTTGCATCCGACAAAAAAATCTCAATTGTTGCGCCAGGCATCTGATCAAGACCTGGATCTTTCCTTACTGAACAAGTCTCTCTCACCAAAAAATCGCTCATTCTCAAGGTCAATCAGCTTGAATGCTTCTCCTTCGATCCAAAAACTCTACGATCGATCTGTCTCCAACTTTGATTTCTTAATCAAAGACGCAATTGAACCTTTTGCAATGCAGCAACCGCTTCCAAACACTCATTCAACGCCATATCAGACGTTGTTTCATGAGCATTTAAATCCAGAGTACGAAACTGCCAAATTTGACCGCAAGCAAGAACTCGAAAAAATGTCATTAGCAGTTAAATGCGATTCTGAAGGAGCTTTACTGACGCCACATAATAATTCAGCAACTACTCTAAATTCAGAAGTTGAAAAGGCAGCTGATGTCCCTAAATCTCATAGAGAAGGGCACTCACCTATCGCTCTCAAACCTGAAAATACAGTCCCACTGCAACTTTATAACCGTCTCGCATCATTTTCAGGTCCAACTGAAGCTTTGCTTCAAGCCCATGGAAAGGTTCAATCCACTAAAACAAAGAGCAAAAGTAAAAAGAAAAGTTCAGAGGCGAAAGAAAATAAAGCCGCTCCCGTCACGACTCCAAAAAAGAAATCAAAAGGCCGATCTAAGACTCCTAAAGCGAAGAGCAAAAGCCCTAAGAAGCGTGCTGAGTCTCATAGAGCACTAATGACAGAAGGAGACTGTATGAGTTCTCGATCTCAGAGCACAAATAAGCAAAAACCAAAAGTACTATCAGCGAAAAGTTCTAGCAAATCTCCGCTGGCGAGGTCAAGCAGCAGTATCGGCAGCAGCAAGCGGCAAAGAGGCACTCCGAGAGCAGATGATATCTTTTCGGAGAGATCTTTGAAGATAAATACTGAAGAAGGCAGTAATCAAGACCTGAATGATTTTCCTTTATCTCCTGAGTTTGGAGTAATCATCAAATGCAGTTTTCCGAGCAAGCTAACCCCAACTGAACTCGTCAAAACTTCGACAGCAAAGCCATGTCCTCCAGCGAAAACTAAAAAAGAACTGCCTGCAAATGCGTTAGTTTTGCCATCGAGTGCGAAGGTTCATTTCAAGAACTACCTTCCGAAATACATGCAATTAGGCGTTCAGCCTCTGCTCAAGAAAAATGGCAAATAAACTGCAATATATCAATCAAATTCATGGTTGTATATGTTTCAATAGAATGAGTCTGGAATTAGAATAATATAATCTCATTTGTTTATCAATGTTAAGGTTGGTTCATCAGTCTGCTGATTTTAGATTTAGAATTTGCGTGAATAGCTCGAATACTTAGAAATAACTTAAATACTTAAATACAACCCAAAAAAATGAGTGAGACTCTTTGTACGAAATAAGCAGATCATGGCATAACTAATTATTTATTGTTAGCAACCCTTTGATATAAGACAACCTTGCATGGGAGCTATTTTTATGGCTTTCGAGTCATCACGCCTGGCTTTCCTCTATTTTATGAAGAGATCATTTAAGATATATGATGTGACAACAGTATGATCAAACTAAGACTTTTGAAAATAATTTTTAATCTCCTAAAATCATTGAAGATGTTATATGAATTGACACTTTCCAATTGCTTTAAATTAACAATCGCCTCCATCGCAGGCGCTTTCCTGGGATTCTTTTCAACCCTACTTGTGGATTTATGCATCGCATTTGTGGTGTTTAACCGATTATGTTCGATAGTAATTCTGCTATTTGGAATATTACAACCCTTTTCACCTCGCAGGCCTTCGGTCTCGGCTTCATTGCAATTGGAATCGCTATGCTGAAACGAGTCGGCAGCAAAAGATTCACCAACATGATAAATCGGCCAGAGAGTCAAGTGAAGACGGCAGCTTATCTCGTAATTTCAACTTTTCTCAGGAGCTATGAACGAATTTTATTAGGCTTTAATAACAGGGTTCGATTGCTTTCTGCTCTACCGTCACAACCTGGTTGGAGTACCATATCTGATCAAAGTCCCATTTTTTAATTGTCTCGGAACGTGTCTTGCTCTCGCGATACTTATCCCAGTCATGGAAGCAATCAATTTCTTCTTTGGAGTTTGCCAGCGCAATATAGACCGAGCTATTATCGATGGGAAGGCTCAAGTAATTTGGTTTTCCATTGAAAATAACTGATTTACTAAACTACTTCAAAAGCTTTATACAGTCGGCCTTATTTCCGCATCTATCGGTCTGTGCTGCGGGCTAGCTTTCGGCCTCTTGGATGTGGAAGATGCACACGGGGTCGAGATTCGCACGATTTTTAGAACAGAGCTAATGATTACCACGAATTTTGGACTCGCAGTGGGTTGTCTGGGAGGATTTGCAAATGAATATTTAAGACAAACGGTATATAAGCCTTCCCTTAGCAACGTGCTAACAAGCCATTGTTATAGGTAGCCATCAAGAATTTGAACCACTTGATAACTTTGAAGAGGAAATTTAAAAGACTTTCACATGATATTTTCAGGGCTCAGCCAACTCTTTTCTCGGGATTTACTTACTGAAACACAAAGAATCTAGCATATATATCGCGCAAATCATTATCAAAGGGAGATCTCTTCAAATTGCTCGTCACATTTCGCAAATGTACATTAAATTTTTTCTCTGTATGAAACAAGCTGTCTTAAGAAATGAGGTCATATTTAAATAAGTTTTTGCAGTCAATATGTTCGAGGCGTTTTAGCTCTCATTTTGTTATTGGTTGTGATTGGTTTGATTGCTAACTTTCTAATAGCATTCTCAGCTCACTCCCGAGTGTGAGACGCAAGATTCAGATCATGGCTGGTTTTGAGGTTAGCAAGGCACTAAAAATTAACAGTAGCAAGATATATAGGATGATGATTATATAATTGCTCTCATTTATTATTCCTCACTCTCATTAATCCAAGATCATTGATTTCGGCTCATGAAACGCCATTATCTTCTCATGTGTATTTGAGAAGAGACTTGTTTTTGCTAAGCATCGTCTCATTCTAATGAAAAATAAGAAGAAATTGTAATAATTTAATGAAACAAAGCTTTAAATTTTTTTAAATTAATTAAGTTTATTTAATCAAATTTTTCCAATAAAGTCAATTAAGGAAAATTATTGCAATTTACGGAGTGAATGCGCTGTAATTATACATGTTAGTTTTTTGAATCTGCAAACATCTCCACCTGTGACTAATACATCATCAGCAAGGACAATTTAGAGTTAAATAGCTGTATCTGAGCCATTTAACAGGTCTATAACCTCATTTCTTCCCTATCTTGATGTTAAATGAGAATCTTCCAATAGCTGGGCATCTATACATTCTTTAAGTAAAAGTGCACCCATCTCCCAGTGAAGCAACTTCTCTAAGATTTCACATCCTCGGGAAACAGAGTTATTACTGCCGATTACTGAGAATGAGATCAAGTCGCAGCTTTTTTGTCATCCATACAAAGTCACTGAAAAAATTATTGGAAAGAACAATCAAATTTACGTTAGAGTGGACTTGTAACGCGAATGACGTAATCCAAAGCTACATATAGAATGTATGAGAGTTAGTCAGATCTTAAAATTAGCTGCTATGACATCACCCAACCTTGCGAAAATAGCTTCTCTCTTCCCAATTTGCCTTGATATATTTTCTCTCTCTCGATGAAATCCAGGCAAACAAAGAGAAGGACAGGTTACTCGCGTGTTGAACACATTGAAGCATGATATCCACCAAAGAATCAAAGACGAAACGATTTTTTCATCGCGAATTTTGCTGTTTGAAAAGTTAACTTATTGAGGAAAAGTGGGCTTCCTAATGCGATTCTTAGAATAATTAATTCAAGAGTTGAATAATATGCAATATTTAATTCGATATCCTGGAATTTTTTCAAAAATTATAATAAATTTAGAGCTCGTTTAAATATTGGCTTCCAAATCGGACTTTGTGATCCAAAGAAAGAGAGAGAAACTGCCTATCATCTGTTCCAGAGGCTAGCACTCTTTTCCTTTGTGCCCAGCTTTCCCTTTTGCTTCCTCCCCCTCAGAGAAAGAAGCCTATAGGGAAAATTTAGACCCTGGGTACAAAGCCTGACTGCTATTCTCTGTTAAGATGACTGGAAATTATTATCCTACCGCTCATTTCAAGAAAGAATATGAAGAAATGGTGGTAACTATGGCACAAGCATTGACTTACTTGTCTATTATAAACAAGTCAAGCGAATACTCGCGAACAAGTCAAGAAAAAATCTTAATTCTCTCTGTCTTTTCTACAAAAGTGATGGAGCCTTCTTAGGAGTTATGCAAGGGGCTTAGCGAGAGAAGACAGGGGAAGCCGCGAAAAGAAGCTCAAGAGTGCAACGATGAGAGTTCAATGCGCATATTTTTTTTTTTAAAGAACTTTGATTCGGAGTGTGTTAATTACTCTTGGATATAATAGCGATTTAAAGTAAATAACTAAAGATCTAAATTTTAAGCAGGCTCGGGAATAAGATTAATCGAAGATTTTCCTATTTAAAACGTGCTTTTTGGTCTCAGAGACTGCGTAGAAAGAATAAGATTGTTTTGAAATCTCTTTCTCATAGCTGTTCCTAAGTTTGTGCCTGTATACGTTCAAATCGGTAAAATCATAGCCATTAAGAGTCAGTTTTTGAAAAATTAATCGCAACACGACGATTTGAGAAGCAAATGAGGTTCTTTCATGTCTCTGAAGATCTGTACTAAGCAACTTTGAGCAATGCATGACTAAAGGATGCCTATTGGAATGTTTAATATGACGAACTCAATTAGATTTTTGTAATTGGGTGGAAATTATAAGATTTCAGAATATTTTGATGGTTCTTACTATCCCCGTGCTCACTATCTACTAAGATTGATGACATCTTTTTGTACTTTGATTGCGGTAAGAAATCGGCTGTTTGAGATCTTCAATCCCGAAAACCATCTGAACCACCAGGCTAGATTAACTTCTTAGAAGGAAATTGTAATCGTTAGTACTAAAATCGATAGAGAGACCAGCTTAATCTGACTTCTGGAATGCGATCAGCTGTATTTGACCTCAATCAGATTGCAACATGAACATTGCATTCGATACACGATGATATTTCAGATAAAAACTCAGTGATTATATCTTTTCAAATCTCAAAATTACTGACGATTACTATTGAATAGAGATAAGTAAGTCTTCTTACTTCACAACAGTAGTCTCTCTTCGTATATAATAGTGTATATATTTATTGCTCTGAATGACCTATAGTCTCTGCGATAACATACTAAACAGGTTGTGCTTAGTAGATTAAGAGTTGTACTCTTGGAATTTGCATTATTCTTTATTAATTGCTATTAGATCTATTCAAGACATTCAAACCGAAGGTCTTTTTCCAAAATTCTTTCTCAATTGAAGAATAAGTAAGCTATTTTGAAAGTTAAGCCTAATACTCTGATCGAATCATCTACCATCATACCATTTTCTTCAAATGCTGTTGTGATATATGAAAAATTAAAAGTACCAATTATCTCTCGAAATTCACTGCTTATTATACCCAGTACTCTCATTCAATGATTTTACAAGAAGGTCATTAATTTTATTTAAGTATCTTCTCTTGATCATTTTACCTTTTTTTTTCCAGAGGAAATTTGCCTTTTCATTTTTCTAACAAAATTATCAAAATTCGAGTCCTCTGTGTCGATAATTGAAATTTAAAATTTGAGAAGTCGGATTCAAATATTCAAACAAATAGCCAATTTTACATATGCAACTTTATAGGTGTTCGGTTCCATAATCATTATAATCCTCATCACCTCCTAGTCCCTTATTGCCCAATAGAGTCTTTGAGCTATTCTTCTTCGAGGTAGAATACCTAATAACTTTTAAGAAATGTTGTCTAGTTTTTCTATTACAGGTTGCTTGCAACAAATTTTTTCACTTGTCTCTTCTTGAACATGCTACCGCAAATTACTTTTCATAAACTATTTTCTTTTTCATAAATAATTCATCCGCTCACAGCATAACCCACGAAAACAAAGACGAATTTTTCTTATCTTTTTACAACAATAAAAGTATATCGAGTGACTTTTTTACAAGTCCCTCAATCATTTTCCTGCGGCACTAACGCCACATAAAACTTCCTTAACCCAATGTTTGTGTAATAATACTGCCCTCAAGCTCTAACTCAGCAATTGTCTTATCAAGTTCGGTAATCGGACGTGGAGGGAATCCTGAAATGAGCTTGAATTCACCGTCAACAGGCGCAGCGCTAATAATTTATCAAAATTATTCACTCTCTTTATAATATTCAGCTTACCACAAAACATAATCGAAAAGAGCCAGTATCTTCATATCCAAATTGACATCGAGGTTCACAGCTTTTCCATCATGGAATTTGATTTTGATGCTAGTCGTTGGCTTCGATTTGTTAACGGCTGGTGGGTCTATCAGCTCAGGAATCGACGCAGAAATCGCTTTAGTTGTAGTCTTCGAGAGTTGAGTGCCTTTTCCTGAGAACTCGATATACTTTGGTGGAGGAGGCTTTTCGTAGTTCTCCTTCCTTCTGTCTTCAAGTCCAACGTCAAGGCCTTCTGGATGTTGTTTCGAGAGGGATTTTGGCACTTTTCTATATATTATATTAGCACTCTTTCGCTTTGGTCAAGGAATTTACCCTTGGTTAAGCTCGGCCATGAAAGCTTTGGCTTCAGGGGTGTCATAGTCGAAGAAGTCTTTGTCATCGATCATATAGCCGTTCTTAAACAAAGTAATTTTCATATTTGTTCTGGGTTTTTCATAGCGGCCCTTGGCTTGATTTTTTCTGGCGTTTCTGATTTGATCAAAATGAGATTCTGCTGGAGAGAGGAGGCTTACTCTTGGGCTTTGTTCACAATTCCATCAACATCTGGTTGCTCTATGGCCATGCCACTAAGAAGCGAGATTAAAAACGATGGGTTTTGGATCATTATACCTCTTTTCGCCTCCGGCGTAAGTCTCGTTGGTTTTCTTCTTATCAGCTGTCTTTTTGTCTCTTTCGTCTATGGGAAAGGGAGTTAGGAGACATTTGGGGGTCCAAAGTACCTTTTTTAAGGTCTGAGAGTCCTCGTAGATTCATGCTGAAGTATTTAGTTGAAACGTAGTAATAATTAGTTGGCCGAATTCAAATTTTTATTTAAATTTTTTGAAAGTGCCTTGACACTAAATGTATGCGAATTTCCGACCAGTTTAGAGTTTGATGAATTTAATGGACTGAAAAAGGTGATTCAACAAAAATTTTCTGTAAAGAACCTCATTATCAAGCTAAGAGTCTCTAGCAAGAGCGGCCAGATATGAAGGAAAAAAATAATTGGGGTGAAAGTACCCTTTTTTAAATGGGTCCGAGATGTCATCAAATAATTCAAAGCCTTGCTAGAATGATATGAGTATTTTGAGGAGCTAATCAGAATTCGTTTTTCAATTTCCAGCTTATTTGACACCTAGACCTTAATTTTGTGCCTAGCTCTCAGTTTTTTGAAATTGCACTATGGAGAGAGTTTCTTGTGGCAAGAGTTGCTAGCACAAAGAATTTAGAGCTGTGAGAATCGTAAGATGAGTTACATAGTCGCGACCAAACACAGGTGCATGGCCTGGCTGTTGAGTTTCCATGGTATTTTCATTTTAATTGCGAGATTTAAATTGAAACGGGGCTCGAGGCTGGCGACTAGAATTTCAAGCCAACCCGCAAGACACCTGAATAGGTGTTATTTTGTATTGATTGTAGTCCCTAGAGCAAGTTCCATGACATTTGAAGAACCTTTCCCTGAATTTTCATTTTTTAAGAAACAGAAATGTATTTGATGACCATATTGCAGAGTGTTGCAGATTGAGTCATTTTCATGTTTGTTTTCACATGAGATCCTCAAAAACACTGCTTACAACAGTAAATTTCCACATATTCTAACAATTTCCAGCCAGGCCTACTCGTAGTGGAGTTGTGAAACTGTTCTGGTTTAAGATCAGAATTTTCATTTTAGTTGAAGAGGAACCTCGATTTGTAGTATCATCCTTTGAATATTTCTCAGGTTCCCATTCATAAGAGAACAAAAATGATTTCAATCAACATAGTAGAGCACACACATCTAAGTAGAGCTACGAGCCACTCTCACATGGAGAGCCCATCAAAATAGACAAAGGCCAAGATCATTTATATATCAAAAGTCATGGTGAATTCCGTTAATACGTTCCGTGAAAAACAAATGGGAAATGAAAGTCATGTATTAAGCCTCTGGAAGTCGATTCTGATAGTTTGGTGCAATTGGTATAATTGATGCAATTAAAGTATTAGGTGCAAGGGTTACAATTGTGCAATTAATGCTCTTGGTGCAATAGATGCGATTAGTGCAATAATTTGTAGTTGGTGCAAAAATTGATGCAATTCATACAAATTATACTACCTCCACTAATATGATTCATTTTTGAAACTCGTATCATAGCGAATGAGCTCATTTCTTCCAGATATCCAAAGAGATCTTCTGTGAATCTGGAGAGAGAAATCGCCTCATTTAAAATAGTACGAGAATTTTGAAATTCGTATCGCGAGTATTGATTTTAAATGTGCTAGTAAAAACTGGAGATTCAAAACTTTCATAAGAGCTTTCGTTCAGATGTGAGCTTCTCTATGCATCTACTATACTAGAACTTGCAGAAGAAGCTTAGTTCTCACTATATCCTGCATTGCCTGCAGTTCTCAGAGTATAATAGATTGTGCCATGCTAATTTTAAAGATAGAGATCAGCCTTAATGAGGTGCTCCATTCTGGAAATGGATCATTATGAATGTAAAAACAGAGCAGAGTTAGTCGATCTGCAATAAGCTGAGAGCTTCTGCTAAGGAAAAGTCACGCATTGAGTGAAACTTCGATTTCACTCGATTAATCGAAAAATTCGTTTTTCAGAAATTCTCAGCAAGAGAATCTTGACCCCTAACATTTGAGATAAACAACTAAGATGATTTCACTCGAATGGTTCTCTAACTCACAGCCATAAAACTTTTTGAGGAACTGTAATGCCAATGAGAATGAAACAGTATCAATAAGCTCTAACGCTCTTTTTACATCTGTCTACTAAATAAATTAAGGAAATGTATATATTTGGTGTAAACTGGTACTCTTTTTTGATTATCATTTTCACGTGTGATGTATGAATTAATTTTACAATATCTTTTCGCTTCTAATTTCTCAGCCAAATTTTGAACATTCGTTCTTTGCCTGATGGAAATGATGGGTTGAATGCCTGTATCAGGCTAATGAGAGCATTAAGACATTCAATTTATAAAAAAAGTTCGATGCATCAGAAAAGGTGTTTTCTATTTCCCGAGAATTCACACACTAGTATCGAGTTTATTACTGTTGGAAACGGACTCTTGGTTATCAGCTAGATGTTTATGAGTAGAGACCTCATTATAAAAAATTAGTTGATGAGTGAGTGATTATTCTAGGCCTATGTGTGGCATTTAAGTCAGTCAGAAGAGATTGTTGTAATATAATAAAATTCCAGGAAAAAAGATCTCAACAAGTCCAAACTCAATCTAAATGGAGTGTATTGGCTTTATGGATATCGAAATAGTAGCTAACAAGGAGGAACCCACTCATATCTACAAAGAAGATGAAGATGCATTTTATCAGCTAGATCTATGCAAAGAAACACGAACTAATTTTATTGAAAAATCAACAACACAGGCTAAGGAAGTAAAAGAATCATCCGGAGGCTTCCAGATCCCCGACCTCTCCAACAACTCAGAAGAGATGGCTATGAATTATCAGAAACCTCTCTCAAAATACCAAGAATTCCTCTTCATGGAGCTTGACCCTAATTCAGATGTTAGAAACACGTATCAGCAGGAATGTTTAAGATATATGAATTTGAATTCCTTCGTTTTGACCCCATTGAAGGCGATTGACCGTCGATCTCTCCGTCTTCCAATCGAAGAATTGATTGAAAGGGAAACAAAACAGCAGAAACCTCGCGAAAATGAATTCATCGTGGGATCCAACCCAGAAACTGGCGATCAAAGGGTCGCAATAGTCGATCCAACCGTCAGTTCTGCTCATGCAAAGATCATCTATAAAGATTTCTACGCTCCTTATTTTACTTTCATGCTCTCTCAAATAAAAATTTGCCAAATGAGCACAGGAAAAGCAAGCTTAATAAAGAAAATCCCTTCAGAAATCCATAGAAAGATATTGGAGTTTGCAGGACCGAAAGTGTCATTTTATATTGAGGACAATGGCAGCCAGAAGGGCACTTTTGAGTTGATTTCTGAGGTTAAGCCCAAAGTATCGCTAAGTGGGCAAGAGATTCAGATTTCTGCTGATACAACTATTTTGATTCTGCAGGTTTCAAACAAGAAATTTGAGTCTGGCAAAATATTCGACTCGAAAAAGGAAAATATTCTGAAAAAGTTAGTCAAGGAAGATAAAGCCATCATCATTGGATCAAATGCATTATCTCAAAGACTAGAAAGCGAGTGCGATGATGAGAACGATGATTTCGATAAGAAAAATTATGATGAGACCAGAAATCTTAAATGGGAAGATAATTTCGAGCTCTCGGTCCCTTTTATGAAGCTCGAGGTGCGAGGAAAAATGGGAAGAACATTTAGATACATCATTTTGCCAGAAGACAAAACTACTTTTAGTGTAGGGAGAAATAATAAGGACGCAGACATCCCAGTCTGCAGTGTGCTATGCTCGCGAAAACATTGTGAAATTAAATATGATTTTATGAGCGGGTGTTGGACTGTGAATGATGGCTCTCAAGGAAAAAGCAGTCTGGCTGGAACTTGGAACAGTTTGCAAACCATCCAGGAAAGGAAAGAAAAGAAGAAATCAAAACAAACACCAATAACTGATGGGTCCCTGTTCAAGTTAGGAGAAAGTATATTTCGGTTTAGCTACAAAAAAATCAAATATACCACAAGTTTCAATCTGTAAACCTCACAATACCTATATATTTGGAGAGATTTTCCCATTTTTTCTCTTTCCTAATAAAAAGATCTTTTTCCCTTATAAAAAATTCCTTCTTCTGCAAGGTCTTTTTTAGATTAAGGTAAGAATTATCTGCACGGAAAGCACGAGTAGTAGTTAAAATGTTTTACAGGATCGCGTTCTCTTTAATAATATCATGATTGATTTGTTGATCTCTATGTACATATCGAAACGCAGTTTCAGCTCAAAATACAGTGCCAAATAGTTCTTCAATTAAGCCCTTTTTGAGAGTGAAAGAATATATGTGTACATCTTAACTAGGGCATTTATTTTCAATTGAAGTCACTGAATGAGCACCCTTAAGACGGATTGTATCTAAAGGGCATTCAACAGTATTCTCTCTCTGATTTATTTAAAGAAAAATGGTTTAGATTTGTACAATTTTGTCCAAGGAAAAAAATGCGTCGACTACACTCAGAACATATCAACAACCAAAACTCCTCATAATAGAAAAGTTGTTGAGGTCTTTTTTGTATAAATCCCGAATATAGCAGTCTAAAATTTTTTACTTTTATTTGATCCATTTGGATCCGTTTATACAACCACAAGGTGGAAATAGTACTGAGATCAGTCAAGCAGCAGCATGAGGACAGAAAATACTTTTCCATTCAGAAATTTTGGAGTTCTGTTTGCTTACCTATTTTTCTTTCTGCAAAACTTAAAACAGATTATTAATTATCAAACTCATTCGAAGAGAGTAAAAGCTTTTCTGTCAAGGTAATGTTAAGGTTTGAACTTTCTGTATCCACTTGATAGCAAAAGGTAGAAAAATAATATGAATGTCTCTTTTTGCAATACTGTAAAAGACATTAGATCAAGAGTTTGATTAAATAAAAAAGCTTGTGCATGAGCCTATTTTGAAACATCATGCGACTATTTAAATGCAGGATATTCAAGAGAATAAATTAGAAATAAAACATTCCAAATCCAAAAAATGAAGAATTTGTTCCTTGCGACTATTCTCATAAACTTTCTCCTCTTGAGCAATGGCAGAAGCTTCACACTCGTTAACAAATGCTCTCAAAACGTCTGGTTTGGCTTCGTTTCCGGCTCTGGAAGTCCAAAAATCGCTCCTTCTGACAACAACTATCAGCTCGCTGCAAACGGCGGAAGGAAAACCATTAATATCCCAAATGTTAACTGGAGCGGCGTGATTGCTGGTCGTACCGGCTGCACAGACCAAGGCTGTATCACAGCTGACTGCGGTGGCGGTCAAGGCGCCTGTCCTCACGGTTTCCAACCTCCAGCAACTCAAGCAGAATTCACTCTCGTCCCTACAGGCACAGATTACTACGACGTCGAAGTTATCAACGGAATTAATATTCCTATCAGCATTACCCCAAGCGCTCCCTCTCAAGCAAGCAACCCATACTTCTGCGGTAGTCCAGGCGCTCGTAATCCATCTCCTGGTCTTGGTGCCTGCAGCTGGAACATGCAACCTCCTCGCAACGAATACAGATGGGTCGAGAATGGTGGAAAAGCTTGCACATCTGACAGTCAATGCGGGGCTGGAACTGTTTGTGGATTGAGCTTCAACCCTGGTTTCCAACAACTATTGCAAATGAAATGTGGTAAGCTCCTCGGCTATTGGACGGCAAATCAAATCTGTGGTATTCAAAGAGATTACGGAGCTCCTTTCTTCTGCAACCAGCAAGCCCCAGGTCAGCCAGGCATCAGCTGGTGGCACTTGATGGCTTGCGTTGGCGTCGATACTTGCTACAAGGACGGCGCAGTCTCAGGATGCTGCGGTTGCGTGAACTGGGATGAAGAGGGTCTTCCAGTCCCGAAGGCTCCGATCACTGAGAAATGCAAGAATAAGAACGCAAACTGGGTGAATACAATCAAGCCAACCCTTTCTTGGCTGAAGAAAGCCTGCCCTTCTGCCTATGTCTACCCATATGATGATAAGAGCAGCACTTATACATGCAATGCGATGTCTGGCAATCAAAACACTGTGAGTTACACAATCACCTTCTGTCCATAAGGAGCCCGTAATGAAGGTCTATATTATTAGTATCTCAGTGAAAAGCCGATTAATGGCTTCGTTTACATATTAAATATTTCATGGCATTGAATAATATTTTACGGAATTCAGCTGAAAAGCGCATTGAAACTCTTAGAACCAGCCAAAACTTTAAGTAAACTCCAGCATAAGAATAAAGTAAATCATAGATCTTAAGGACAAGGACAGCTATCATAAGATTGATCAGCGGATCTCGAAGCAGCCATCTTTCATGAAACGGTCCCGGGTCTCATGGAAAACAAGGTCGGCTGAAAGCTTATCCTTCTTCAGGCTCTCTGAAATTTCCGTCGATTAACTCCTTGAAAAAAAAAAATATTAAAAAAAATCTCCATCACTCAAATTTGATCATGCATTTTGGTTGCAGCATTACCGATAGTTTACAAGACAGTAAAAGGCTTGGCGAGCATTAATATATTCAATATTAATGCCATTTTCGAATCAACGAGGATGATCCGAAGTCCTTCAAATTTTTTTAAACCATTTGACTAGGGTTTGACTGAGTTTTGACTTTCCAAATTAAAAGAGCTCAATTAAATTAAATAGCGCTCGAACCAGTATAGATAAATCAAAGGTTTCAAAATAAAGTTCCTGTTATATCTATTCAAACTTAGTTCTTTATTCTTCCAAGGAAGTCCAAAGGCTTCATAGAGGTAGATTCCTTCGAAACTAGGGTGCAAACCTTCAATAAAACTAAAACAAAAAATGGGAAAAACTTCAGAGTTTTACCAAATTTACCTTCCACAATTTAAATGCTGTATTTCTAATGCAAACATGCCATGTAAGGCTTCCTCACACAATACAGTAGGGGAAAAATTAGCATATATCAGACGGAAAAGCTTTTCTCATAAACTAAGTAGTGAAAAACTGGTTAACCAATTAAATTTGATAGAAATAATGTTTTAGACAGGTAATCGAATGAAATTGTGCCTTCGAAATAATTTAATAAACATTTAAAAAATTCCAGTGCGAATTGGGAATAAAAATCAATTTGCCCGAGGAAAAACCTGCTGGTTATATACCCAACTGTTCCCAAGCTAAGCATCTCTGCTTTATCAGTTTCTCTCTTTTGTATTTGGCCAAGCTTATCATACGAGAGCAGATTTATGGCTTTGGTTCTTCCGATTGCAATTCTCGAGCGAGAATCTATAATACATGAATTTTCTTTTGAGTAGAAGATATAATTTTCTTTCGACTTTCACATTCAAACAGAGACTCGCATTCTTATCATACAAAAAACATGAAATAGACTATAGCTTCGGCATCGGATCTGCCTAAGATAACCTATTTGAACTTCTTCAGAGAATCTATGTCTAAACGGGCTTATGTAAGAGACTTCTGTCCACGAATATGGGTATTTCTATTCCTTGTTTTCATAAGAGTTTTAGTAGTTAGCTTTGAGAGAAGCCCTATTGATGGTGATGAAATTCGCCTGTAAATTAATAACAGAATAAAACTCCACTGAGCGTCTGTGCTACAGAATGAACTTTAAACACTGCGAATCTCACAAACTTACGCGCTAGTTCAGTAAATATAATTTCACTCATTGACCTAAAATCTTCTAATTAGTTGCTTTCTCCCTGCACTAGTGTACCTTTCAGTCACCTACGTCGTTCGCTACTTTTCTCACGGCAGGGGTAGGTTGCCCAGCTAAGAAACAATGGTTTGCTGAGATAAAATTGCAACAATTCGAATATTCGCCTAAACACCCTCAAAAATTTATGTCAGTATTAGAAACGCCTTTGAAATTAATCAACCGTCTACGAACAGAGAAGACTCTTATAGACTTTCCTTTTCCTTTTTGAACAGACCCTCTTAGCCCTAACACGGTGGCTAGCCAGAGCGTTCCTAGTTCGAATTTTAGAAGCAGATGTTTTTCATATTGAAAAGTGTAGAATAATTTTGTGTCAAGTATTAAAATAACTTCTTTAAAAAAGAAGGACACGGTTCGTTTTTTTAATTTCCAAATTTCTTAATTTCGGAATTCGTATTTAAAAATGCGAGATAATATATCCTCTATCAATTTTTAATTTATATTCCAATGAAAATTAACGAACCAAATCTGAATATTGTTTATTTACTTAAAGATTCCATCCCAAATAATCTATGCGATCACGGCCATTCGAGAACAAAATTATCAATTTTGATTTTGCGAATCTGTGCGCTGTACTGCATTCCGCAGTAGAATTGATTCGCTCTCAAATTTTCTAAAATATTCACTATTCGAGATTACTTTAGCAGAAAATATATCTCAGTGACTTTGAGGTGGCATCCATTCTATAAATTCGGAACGTGAATAATAATTTATAAAAACTTAAATTAGAA